>Ga0209702_10000255_pt1 | contig 107989 bp, 82 predicted proteins | sample FRY01_FD_187210 | JGI IMG/M metagenome (GOLD analysis project Ga0209702, IMG submission 187210) | Freshwater microbial communities from Lake Fryxell liftoff mats and glacier meltwater in Antarctica - FRY-01 (SPAdes) (version 2) | ecosystem: Environmental > Aquatic > Freshwater > Ice > Glacier... | reverse complement strand
CTCCAAGCACTCGCTAGCAAACTCAATACAACTCCAAGGAAATGTCTTGGCTTTAGAACGCCTGCTGAGGTATTTTGTAAACATCTTCAACCGTTGCACTTCAAGTGTGAATTCGCCTTCCCGCCTTTGCGGGAATGACAACTAGAGGGTTTTGGGGCTTTGGGGTTCTCTTTTTATAATGCGGTATTTCAGAAGAAGAAATACAAAAGACATAAGAAGACCTAGCGGCAATCCCAGCGCCACTGTTAACAATGAAGAGGTCGCTGGGCTTTGGCGCCCTTTTTAAATGCAGTATTTCAGAAGAAGAAAAGAATAATCATAATAAGCATCGTTTATCTCGGCTTAAGCGCACTAATCACATCAAGCCCTAAGGTTTTTTTCAGCTCATCAAATGTAAACATCTTGCCTGCCTCTGCCTTATCAACCCTGACTTGCTCCGTAAATACACTAAGCAATTGTTTCATAGCAGCAGCCGTTACCATCAGGCTTTCAATCGGGCAAACCATAATCTTATAGCCCAAGGATTCCATTTCTTGTGCGGAAAGAACGGGTGTAACGCCACCAGTAAGCATATTAGCAAGGAGCAGGTGTTTCACTTGGAATCCATCCTCTACTACATTAAAAATTAAGAATAATATAGGACTTATGCAGTTGCTCATAATTTGGTTATTTAGGCAGCTTTCAACTTTTCCTGATCACCCCGGCTTTCCCAAATTCCACCCGACATAGGGGCGATTTAGTTCCAACTGCGTAACTCCTAGTATTATAGAAATCGAATAGGAATAACCCGTTAAGCAAGTATTGACCCGGTAACAAATCTCGGCTATCAGTCGCTCTAAGTTTAGTTTTAATGTTTCAAAGAGGGGCTCACTAGAGCAAGAATTAATATGGCTAACACAAATTTTTCCAAGGTTGTTGCATCAGCAATTGTTCTGGGATCGGTTATCACCAGCGCTGGCCTAACCGGCTGTGGAAAAACAAAACCAGCAGAAACAATTACAAAAACTGAAACCAAACAGGTGGAAGCAATTCCGACCTCGAATCAGAACAACAAACAAACTGAAGATGCAGAAGATTTATTGCATCAGCCCTTTGCAAAAGCGGTAAGCACGGGAGATAACCCGCCAGAAAACTGCAATAGGCCACCGGATACAACAGCAACGAAAAAGTCGGTATTTAAGCTATATGAAGCGGTTCAGGCCTGCTGGGATGAAATCCGTTTCAAAGACAAAGCTGGAAATTTAATCGATTACACCGCAATTATTAACACAGACCAGGGAGATATCGAACTCGAACTTTTCCCCACTCAGGCACCAAACCATGTGCGTAACTTTATCGCACTTGTAAAGGTTGGGTATTTCGATGGTTTATGCTTTGAAGAAGTTCATAACGAAGAATCGGAAGACCCGCCAATTAAATTGACCCAATTAAGGGCTGGTTGCCCACTTGGAACTGGGGAATTAGGTTATGGCAGCATCGGCTATTGGCTTAAACCTGAATACAGTCCAGAAACCAAGCACGAAGAGGGAACGGTAGGTTCTTTTTATGAATTAGAGCCAGAAACCGCGGCATGTAGGTTTTATATCAACTTGGATAAAGCCCCATTTATGGATAGCGATTACAGTGCGATGGGAAAAATAACCAAAGGTATGGAAGTCGCTCAAAAAATCTTCAAGATGCCTTTAAAGGCTGAAAATGACGAGGGAAGTCGGAAGCCAGACAAGCCCGTTTTTATAAAGAAAATAACAATTCAAACGAGAAATAGTGTCAATACGGCATCAGTCCGATAAGATAGGGTTAAGGCAAGTAGCAGTGCCGGCGGTAATAAAAAGCCGCGGTTAGGCGCTGGGAGGGGCCCCACGCAAAGGGAAGTTGTCAACCTGGTCAGGCCGGAAGGTGCAGCCATACATAGCGTACCCTTGTGCAGTGGATCCGCCTCTCTTGGCGCCCAACCGCGACTCTATTTTTCACCCTAATAAAACTAGAGTTATGGCCAAAGCATCCCCAAAAAATCAGGCCTCCTCCAATTCTAAAGAAGATACTTCTAAAGAAAATAGTTCTAAGGATGGTTACACAGTTCTTGCAAGGCGATATCGGCCTGCAACCTTTACAGATCTTATTGGCCAAGATGCCATTTCTCAGGTTCTTACCAATGCGATAAAGCATAATCGAGTAGCGCACGCCTATTTATTTACTGGAGCAAGGGGTGTAGGAAAAACCTCGACTGCAAGAATTCTTGCCAAGGCTCTTAACTGCGAAAAAGGCACCTCGACGACGCCGTGTGGCACCTGTCCGATTTGTTCAGCAATTTCTACGGGCGAAGATATTGATGTTTTGGAAATCGATGGAGCAAGCAACCGAGGCATTGATGAAGTGCGGGAAATCCGCAACAATGTACAGTACAGGCCCAGCAGATCTCGCTACAAAATTTATATTATTGATGAAGTTCATATGCTTACGCCACAAGCATTTAATGCGCTTTTAAAAACGCTTGAAGAACCGCCTGCCCATGTAAAGTTTATATTTGCTACAACCGAGGTCCAAAAAATCCCCATCACGATTTTATCTCGTTGCCAACGCTTCGATTTTTCGGGCATCAGCGTTAAGCAGATTACAAGTCACCTTTTAGAAGTTACCGCCAAAGAAGGATTAGAAGCAGAACCCGAAGCGATTGAATTAATCGCACGCAGGGCAGGCGGTTCTATGCGCGATGCTCAATCCCTTTTAGATCAAGCGCTTTCTTTTTCTAACGGGAAAATCACCCGAGACGAAATTCATCGACTTATTGGCACCGTTGATGAAGACCACATTATGAACTTGGCAGAAGCTATTCTTATGGGGGAATCTTCCAAAGTTCTTGAACTTATGGATGAGACAAACTCGAAGGGTTTGCAGATGGGCGAACTTGTTGAGCAGATGATTTCCTTCTGGCGCGACCTAATGATATTTATTTCTTCGCATCAGATTCCAGTAGATGCAGGAATTGCAACTAGCCAACACGACCGCTTTAAGAAGATGGCAACGGGAATTTCGCTCGATACCATTCTTGCTGGACTAGATATTTTATCTCTTACCAAAACCAGATTAAAATCGACCCATCAACCCAGAACAATGGTGGAATTTGGCCTTATCAGGCTATCCAGGTTGGTTAATTTAGTGCCTTTGCAAGAGATATTACAGCAGCTTAAGTCGGGTGTTGTTCCCACGCTTGCTCAAGTGACAGCCAAGCAAATAACAGCACCTCCCGAGGGGTTAAAAAAAAAGTTCCTGAGTGAGACTGAAAGTCTAATTCAACCGATAACTGGTTCATCTGAAATAAGATTAGATGCAGATAATATGGAAACGATTTGGCCACAAGTCGTTACTGCGACAGGGCCAATGCTAGGAAACGAGTTAAAAAAAGCTGGGCATCCAGCAATTTCTGGGCCAAACGCTCTAGTACTTGAATTCCCCAAGCAGTACAATCAAGCTTTAGAGGTTTGCTCCGACCCCAGTCGAATAGCAAGAATTCAAGCGGCTTTACTTTTAGTTACAGGGCAAAACTGGCTGGTTAGGGTCACCACTGCCACGGGAACAAGCAGCCTAGACGAACCAGAAATCTTAGTTGCACCGGTTGTACCAACCGTTCCTAAGGTCAAGGTCAGCCCCAAGGATGCTGCAGAGAGGGAACCCCTGGTTGCTCGGGCTCTTGCGGTTTTTAACGCACAAATTATTAGAGCAGATATTGGCTTTGGGGTTCATCCCCCAGAACCTAAAGATGAACAAACTTCGGCAGATGAACTTTAAAAAGGCACCGGTACTATGTTTAAAGAAATGGGACAGATTGCAAACCTGATGAAAAACCTTCCTAAAATGAAGGAACAAGCAGAACAGTTACAGGCCAAGCTACAAACTATTTTTGCGGAAGGCGAATCGGGCTCGGGTTTGGTGCGAGTTCGGGCTAATGGCAAAATGGAACTGCTCTCTATTTCTATTTCAGATGCTGCATTTAAAATGCAAGATCGTATTTGCCTCGAAGAACTTATCAGAGAAGCTTCTAACCAAGCCTTGGCGAAAGCTAAGCTTGCGATTTCTGAAGAAACTGCAAAGATGGCGCAATCTCTTGGGCTTCCAAGTGGGTTTGAGTTACCAGGTTTAAGTTAATAAATTTTTCTCTAGGAGAGCCGAAGTTGACACGGGATGATTCAAACCAACAACTAGGGGTTATTGCTAGGTTAATTGAAGAGTTGGGAAAATTACCTGGCATAGGCCCAAAATCCGCTGAGAGACTTGCTCATTTCATCCTTGGTGCGGATAAAAATCAAATCCTTCTCTTAGCTGAATCTCTTCGCGCTGTTAAAGAATCTATCAAACAATGCAAGCTTTGCTGTAACCCTACAGAGCACGAATTCTGTAATATTTGCATCGACCCACAACGCGATACTTCGGTTATTTGCATTGTCGAACAACCCCGCGACCTTGCTGCACTTGAACGATCGGGCAGTTTTAAAGGCCTTTATCATGTGCTACACGGCAAGCTTGCACCCCTTGATAATATGGGACCCAATAACCTGACCATCGATAAATTTATGGAGCGAATTGAAAGTGGTGATGTAAAAGAAGTCATAATGGCAACAAATCCTACTATGGAAGGAGATGGCACTTCTTTATACCTCTCCAGTCTTTTAGGACCTTCAGGAATTAAAGTCACCAGACTTGCACGGGGGCTTCCTTCAGGCTCTGGCTTAGAATTCGCCAATTCTCAGATTCTTTCAGATGCCCTCGAAGGGCGTAGGGTTCTTTAGTTACTGGGTCTCTTGTTGATTATTACTTGTTATTTTGTTTCGAGGTTTCTTAATGCGGCTTGAAAATTCCATAAGTCAGAGAATGAGCCACGAACTGCATCTTGCTCCTCGCATGATTCAGTCGATGGAGATTCTCCAGCTACCGATTATGGCATTGGAAGAAAAGATTCAGCAAGAACTGCAAGAAAATCCCGTTCTCGAATTAACCCAAGATGCTGAAGAAAACCTAAACGATGAAAACTGGAACGATCATCATTCCTCAGATTCAAATTCAGACTCAAATTCTTCGCCCGACACTACCGACAAGACCTTGGTGATTGATACCAAGGGGCAAGCGGAAGCAGATTTCGAGCGCTTAGATGCTATGCCCGAAGAATGGAGGGAATCATTCTATGATGATCACCGGCCTTCACGCGGGGCACAAGAAGATATTTCCGATCGCAAGCATAACGCTATGCATAATGTGGTTTCTAGGCCACAATCTCTTGAAGATTATCTAATCGATCAGCTTTCTTTCTTTGATATATCGAATGGAGAAAGGCGTGTAGTAAATCAAGTGATTGCGAATCTTGATGATGGTGGTTACCTCAAATCTTCTGCAGAAGAAATCGCACTATCATTAGATCCGCCCGTCACGCCAGATGAAGTAAGGCACGCAATCGCCCTTGTACAAAGGTTAGATCCAACCGGAGTAGGTGCCAGAGATTTAGCGGAATGCCTGCTTTTGCAACTTCCTTCCAATATACCTAATCTCGACGCGGTGCGAGCCCTCATCACGAATCATTTAGAAGATATCAGGCATAATCGCATTCCAGCAATTCAGAAAACCACTGGACTAGAAATCAGCACCATTCAGGATTGCATCGAAGTCATTCGAAAACTTAACCCAAAGCCCGCTGCTTATTTCAATACAGAAAACATCCCTTATGTAGTTCCCGATATTGAAATAATCAGAGATCAAGATGGAAGCTACATTATTCGAATGCCAGACGAACTATTGCCTAATGTGCAATTGAACAAAAGTTATGTAGCTGAATGCAAGAACCGTGCGACCGATGCGAAAGTCAAAGAATTTCTTAGGCCAAAAATACAATCAGCACAATGGCTAATAGAAGCGATCGAACAACGCCGTAGCACTCTTAAAAAAGTCACCGAGGCAATAGTACAAAGGCAGTTAAATTTTCTAGACAACGGCCCAGAATACATCGAACCCTTAAAAATGCTACAAATCGCTGAAGTCGTTGGCGTTGATGTTTCGACCATCAGCAGAGCGGTGGATGATAAATGGGTCCAAACCCCAAGGGGAGTATTTCCACTCAAAAGGTTTTTTGGTGGTGGGACTCAAAACGCAACGGGAGAAGATATAGCTTGGGAAAAGATCCGTCGAAAACTGTTAGAAGTTGTAGAAGCAGAAGATAAAAAAAATCCCCTCTCCGATGAAGACCTCGTAAATAAACTGCAAGAGGAAGGCTACCCCGTTGCCCGTAGAACTATCACCAAGTACCGCAAAATGCTAAACATCCCTTCTTCACGGGAACGAAAAGACTGGTCGGTCTAGTTACTCGTTTAAATTCTTGAAACCTTCAGGCGTTTCACTGCCTACAAAATAAACATCACGGTCTGGCCTGCAACCGGGTGTATGGATATCAAGCATTTCTAGGCCGCTTGGCCCAGCAGTAAAAGAGTGTGTTGTGCCCGGAGGCAAGCGCAAGAAAACCCCTGCCTTTAATTGGTGCTTAACTCCATCTAATACCGCAACACCATCGCCACTTAATACGAAATAGAGTTCTTCCGCTATGCGATGAAAACTCGTACTGGTAATTGAATTAGGCTCAACCTTAACCCTGTACGCAGTTGAACGAATTTCTTCCTGAGGAAGAATCAACGATTCAATTGCATAAGGTCCGAGTTGTATAAAAGAATGAAGATCGCCCGAAGGTCGAACAATTAATCGAGGTTCTGAAGTTTGCATCCAAGCTTTTCCCGCTCTTTGTTTTTACTTTAAAACCAGTCGCTTTAAATCTTATTGATTAAAAATATCTTCAAGGGCTTTACGCATAACCTTAGAATCGGGTTCAATCCCTGCCCAATGTTTAATCCCAATAACACCCTGGTTAACTAACATTCCAAGCCCATCGATAACTTTACACCCTTTAACACGGGCATCTCTCACCAGCCTAGTTTCAGGCGGGTTTGGAATTACATCTGCAACAACCATATTAGATTTCAAACTTGAAATATCAAGTTCAAGCCTAGCATTCACATCGGGAAAAAGCCCAATGGAAGTCGCATTAATTACTACATCGGTGGATTCAGGTAATTTGAAATCACCCTTCCAAGAAACAAAATCAACTTTCGCTTTTACTTTATCTCGAAGTAGTTTTACAAGTTCCTCTCCTCGAGTATTACTTCGATTAACAAGAATAAAATGTTCTGCACCCGCAAGGGCAAGTTCAACAGTGATAGCCCGTGCAGCGCCCCCCGCACCAAAGACAACAACCCGCTTACCTTTGGGGTCGGTCAAAACTTTTAAAGATTCAAGAAAGCCTTTGCCATCGGTATTTTCACCAATCAGCTTATTACCTTTACGCACCACACAGTTAACCGCACCCATAACCGAGGCAGATTCACCAAGGCCATCAAGATGAGGAATCACCGCAACCTTATGAGGAATTGTGCAATTAAAGCCTACAAAACCCATAGCACGCGCACCCCTAACAGCATCAGCAAGATGTTCGGGGCTAACTTCAATAGTCAGATAACGCCAATCAAGGTGGTGATGTTTATAAGCAGCTTCGATAATAGCTTGGGTAGGGTTCTCACTAACAGGTTGGCCAAAACAGGCTGTTAATTCCTGTTTAAAATTTAAAGTCTTAGACATAGAGAGTTCCTTATTTTAAATCTTTGTCGTTAAGGGCATCCGCTTTTTTATAAAGCCCAGTGGGGATAAGAATTTCTTTGGGTGGTATTTTGCCATCAAAATAATCGAACATAGCTTTAACAGTTTGAATGCCAATTTTATCTGGGAACTGAACTGGATCTGCAAAAATCTTGCCTTCTTTGATGGCTTGTTTACCATCTGGCTGGCCATCAAACCCAATGATCTTAACGGCATCAGCTTTGTTGGCCCGCTCTAGGGCAGCGCGAGCGCCCAAAGCCGAAGGATCGTTGATTGCGAAAATCGCAGCCAAGTCGGAATGGCTTTGCAAAGCATCTTCGGTCATTCGTTGGCTTTTATCTTTTTGCCCATCGCCTGGAAGTTCTAAGACGATAATAATTTTAGAACCGGGCGATTTTTTGTTATGTTCATCAATCACTTCTTTAAAACCTTTGACACGAAGAATACAAGATTCCGCTTGTCGAAAATCTAAGATAACAACCTTGCCACCTGCTTCACCAAGGGCTTCGATGGTAGCAAATCCTGCTTGTTTGCCGCCTTCATAATTATTAGTTGCAATATGACTTACGACTTTGGCATCGGGGTCTAAACAAGCAATATCTGCAGTAAAGATAGGCACCCCAGCTTGATTAGCTTCTTTGATAACCGCCCCAATCGCCCTCGAATCGCAAGGGCATAAAACAATTGCAGCAACCTTTTTCACCAAAAAATCTTTAACTTGGCTTTGTTGTTTCGCTACATCAAATTCCCCACTCACCACCTCAACAGAATACCCAGCTTTTTCAGCTTGTTCTTTGATGGTGTCGCCTATCACCTTAAAAAAAGGATTGGTAAGGGTAAGCAAGGAAACTCCAATGATTTTTTTCGCCTTCGAGGTCGTAGCTTCGCTTGCTTTAGGATTAATAGAAGGAGTTGGTTTTTCTCCGCATCCAATAGTTGCTAAAAGCATAAAGACTACTAACACTTTCGTAATTCGATTCATCTAAGTTCTCCAAAACAAATGCAACTATATTCGTGGAAAGTATTGTGCAGATTAATATTTAGAAAACAATAAAATTATGGTTTAAGTGATTGAAGTGGCATTAAAGTAATATCCAATTCCAGTTGTTCATCTTCACGCAAGATTTTAATTTTAAGGGTGTCTCCAATTTTTTTATCATCAAGAATTAGATAAAGATCTTTCAACACCTTGATTGGTTTTTGATCGATTGATTGAATGGTATCGCCAAGAACAATTTTCCCAGATTTCTGCCTAGTAACCCCACGAAGCCCAGTTTTAGCAGCAGCCCCTTCAGGCAGAACATCCATAATAACAACGCCTTCAACCGCCCATTGTTTGGATAAATTATCAGGTGCAAGAGTAACCCCCAGCCCAGGTTTTGTAACTTTCCCGTGCTTGATAAGTTCGGGTATAACCCGATTGACTTCATCAACAGGGATAGCAAAACTAATACCGGAGGAAACCCCAGAAGGGCTAAAAATAGCAGTATTAACGCCAATAAGAAGGCCAGCGCTATCCAAGAGTGGGCCGCCTGAATTCCCCGGGTTTATAGCTGCATCGGTCTGGATAACATTCTTAATCGGCCTTCGTGTAACCGAATCAATTTCCCTTCCTAAGGCGCTAATAATTCCAGTGGTAAGCGTTTGATCGAGCCCAAATGGGTTGCCTATTGCAAATACTTTTTGGCCTACCTGAAGGTCATCAGAACGGCCAAGAGGCAGAGGTTTCAGTTTTTCCTTAGGTGCATCAACCTTCAAAACAGCTAAGTCTTTGTCTGCAAAATAACCAACTAACTTGGCCTGAAAGGTCGATTGATCAGCAAAGGTTATTTGGGCTGCATCTGCATTCTGAATAACATGAAAGTTCGTAACCACATGGCCAGCATCATCCCAAAGAAAACCCGAACCCGTACCCTCGGGCACCTGCTGCACATTCAAATTAAAACCATTGCGCCGGTTGCTAAGCGTGGTAATGTTCACCACGCAATGTTTAGAACGGTTATAAAGTTCAATGGTAGATTTTTCATCTTCAGCCAAGTTGCCTCGAGCAACAATAGTTCTGGGGACGCCATACTTTTGTCGGTCGAGATCTTCATTGTTTTTGAAAAGGAATTCTTTACCCCAAAAAAAGACAAGTAAGATTAAGGCAGGAAGGGCCAAAGCTATTACGGAAACAAAAAGCAAAGAAATCCAGACCAGAATACTCCGCCGCTTCTTATTCTGGGCACCTTGGTTACTATCAATAACTACAGGGTCGATGTATTCATTTTCATTATTTTCAAAGTTGTTCATAAGTTAAAGATCCAAAGTTTATGTAAACAGTTTCTTAATTGGTTTGCCAGTAGAAACCGCTACAGGCCGGTTAAAAAGATCGTGATAATGTTCCGAGGGTGCAACGCCAAGCGCATCAAAAAGAGTAGCAATAACATCTTGAGGATTAACCCGATCTTGAACCGGATAAGCAGCCGTTCGGTCGGTAGCACCCACGACAGCACCTCTAGAAACCCCTGCCCCTGCAAAAACAAGTGAGTACGCCCCTGCCCAATGCTTCCTTCCAGGTGTAGACCCTGCAAACCTTGGTTCCAAAGCAACTAAAGGCGCTCTGCCAAATTCCCCCATACAAACCACAAGGGTTGATTCTAACAATCCTCGAGAATCCATATCTTCCATCAAAGCAGAAAAACTTTGATCAAACCGAGGCAAAAGATGCCCTTTCATCGCTTCAAAAATATCGTTATGTGTATCCCACCCATACTGATCGGTTTCAGCACCAGCGTGATCTTGTCCACGAATATTTGGGTTCCAGAAAACAGTCACCCAAGGCATCCCCTGCTCTACCAGTCGCCTAGCCAAAAGGCAAGATTGTCCCGAACGATTTCTGCCATACCTATCACGCACCGAAGCAGGTTCTTGCGAAAGATCAAACGCATTCCTAGCCTTGGGGTCACTTAATATCTGATAAGCCTGCTTATAACGCAGGTCGTGGTCCAATAAACCGGGCACCGATTCCCATTGCCTCTGCTGTTTATCAAGCGACTCTTTCAAAAATTGCCTAGATTGAATTCTCACGGTAGGTAGTTCGGCTCTTGGATTAAGAGAAGCAAGGGCATTTTCAGGGTCGTTACCATCAATAGGCAAGGGGTCAAAACTACGCCCCAGATACCCACCATTTTGCCCTGGAGAATTTTGCTCGGGTACTAACAAAGGGCCATTGATATGAGCAGAAGAAAAACCAAATGGCCCACTAGGCCTAACTCTGCGAAAAATAGATCCCAGCGTTGGTGGATCTTCTGGCTTAGGCAAAGGATTTGAAGACTTCTGCGGATGAAAATGCCCAGTCAAACTAAGATAACAAGCAGAACCGTGATCTAAATCATCATGGCTCACACTTTTCAAAATCGTGAATTTATTCGCAACCTTGGCAACTAAGGGAAGGTGTTCCCCCAGCCGCACACCTGCGATTTTAGTCTGAATAGAATTAAATGCGCCCCGAACTTCAACCGGTGCATTAGGTTTAGGATCCCACATTTCAAGTTGACTTTGACCACCACCACAAAAAACAACTAATACCGATTTAGCTTTCTTAGTTTTTTTTATAAGGGTTGAATCACCCTGAGCAATAGTTGTAAGCAAGGGCATTCCTAAACCAAGGAATACTCTTCTATCCAATCTCGAATTAGCACGAAAAGTCAGCATAGTACTTCTCTATAGATTTTAGCGTACAGATCGTGTAAGGTCGAGGGTACAGATAAGGCTAAGCAGTGATATTGAAAACTAATACGGACTTAGTCTTATCAAAATCAACTACGATTTTAGAATGATCTTTAGCTTTTCCTTCAAGCATAAGCCTTGCAAGAGGGGTTTCAATTTCCTTTTGAATAGTCCGCTTTAAAGGCCTAGCGCCATAAGCAGGGTCGTATCCAATATGCACGAGATGAATTCTTGCAGGCTGAGAAAGTTCGATGGAAATATGCTTTTCATCTAGGCGAGAGCGCAACCTACCCAGAAGGATTTCCACAATTTTCTCGAGGTGTTTTTCACTAAGCGCGTGAAAAACAATCAGATCATCAATACGATTAAGAAACTCTGGCCTGAAATGCTTGCGCAATTCATCAAGCACCGCATCTTTCATTCGATCGTAAACTTCACCCAGAAAAGAACCTTTAAACTGAAGGATTTTCTGACTGCCTAAGTTCGAAGTCATAATCACAATCGTGTTTTTAAAATTAACGGTGCGACCTTGTCCATCAGTCAATCTACCATCATCAAGGACTTGCAAAAGGAGATTAAAAACATCGGGGTGAGCTTTTTCGATTTCATCAAAGAGAATAACGCAATAAGGTTTTCGCCGAACAGCCTCGGTTAATTGCCCACCTTCCTCGTAGCCTATATATCCTGGGGGGGCGCCAACGAGCCTAGCCAAGGTGTGCTTTTCTTGATATTCAGACATATCAATGCGAATCATAGCGCGCTCATCATCGAAGAGGAATTCTGCAAGTGCCCTAGCAAGTTCGGTTTTGCCTACCCCAGTTGGGCCAAGGAAAATAAAGCTACCAACGGGGCGATTTGGGTCCTTTAACCCGCTTCGCGCCCGAAGCACCGCTTCAGATACAGCAGCTACCGCTTCATCTTGACCAATAACCCGATGGTGAAGTTCCTCTTGCAAATGAAGCAATTTCTGCAGTTCCCCTTCAAGCAATTTAGAAACAGGAACACCAGTCCAACGACAAACAACATCCGCAATATCTTCTTCTCCAACTTCTTCCTTGATGAGCTTACTTTCACCCTGCTTAGAAGCGAAAGCATCTTCCTCGGTTTTGAGTTTACGCTCAAGTTCGTTTAATTTGCCATACTTAAGTTCAGCAGCTTTACTGAGGTCGTAGATACGCTCTGCTTTTTCGACATCAATTTTAGTTTGATCAATTTGCTGTCTTAAGGCACGAAGTTTTTGCACAGCCTCTTTTTCAGTATCCCACTGACCTTTAATGGCCCCAGACTGAGCTTTCAAATCTGCAAGTTCTTTTTCAAGCTTAGAAAGCCGTTCTTTAGAAGCAGCATCCTTTTCTTTTTTTAATGCCTCGCGTTCAATTTCAAGTTGCATAACTCTACGCAAAATTTCATCTAATTCCGCTGGCATACTATCTATTTCCGTTCGTAACTTCGCTGCAGCTTCATCCATAAGATCAATTGCTTTATCTGGCAGGAACCGATCAGAAATATACCTGTCAGATAAAATCGCAGCAGCAACTAAAGAAGCATCTTTGATCCGAACGCCGTGATGTAATTCATAGCGCTCCCGAAGCCCGCGCAAAATACTAATCGTATCTTCAACGGTTGGTTGATCGACAATAACGGGCTGAAATCTACGCTCAAGCGCGGCATCTTTTTCAATATGCAGTTTGTATTCGTTAAGGGTGGTAGCGCCAATGCAATGCAATTCACCCCGTGCTAATAGGGGTTTTAAAAGGTTGCCCGCATCCATAGCCCCCTCGGCTTTGCCTGCTCCAACAACGGTATGAAGTTCATCGATAAAAAGAATAATCTCCCCTGCAGATTGCTGAACTTCTTTAAGAACAGCTTTAAGCCGTTCTTCAAATTCCCCTCGATATTTAGCCCCCGCGATGAGCGCGCCCATATCAAGAGAAACAATCATTTTATTTTTAATACCTTCAGGCACATCGCCTCGAAAAATACGACTTGCAAGACCCTCAACAATTGCAGTTTTCCCCACACCTGGCTCGCCTATAAGAACAGGATTATTCTTGGTCCTGCGAGAAAGTACTTGAACCACCCTGCGTATTTCTTCATCACGGCCTATCACCGGATCAAGCTTGTTAAGTGCTGCCATTTTTGTTAAATCACGACCATACTTTTCCAAAGCTTGATAAGTCGATTCAGGATTTTGATTAGTCACGCGCTGACTCCCTCGTATTTCTTGTAATGACGCCATAATTCGCTCACGGGTGATTCCAAACTCTTTGAACAGTTTTCCAACGGAACCGTTATCTTGAATTATGGCTAGCAAGATATGTTCGATAGAAACAAAATCATCTTTGAACTTTTTTATTTCTTCTTCCGCTAGGGTGAAAAGAGAATTCAACCTTGGGGTAAGATAAAAATTACCTTCTTGGTTAGTGCCTGAAACTTTAGGCAAGCGATCTACTTCTTGATCACATCGTTTTTTTAAACCACCGGTATTCACATCGGCTTTGCGCAAGATAGATAAAGCCAACCCCGGGTCTTGTAAAAGCAGTACAGAAAGCAAATGCTCGACATCAACTTGCTGTTGACCCTTTGCCTGTGCCAATTTCGATGCCTGTTGTAAGGCTTCCTGCGACTTTTCTGTAAATCGGTCGATATTCATTGGATCAACCTAAAAGAAATAAACGATAACCACTTTCATTATTGTGGTAACAAGCCAACCTTGTGCAAAAAATCAAAGACTTTTTCAAAATCGACTAATTAAAACACAAGTCATTTTATAATAACAACTTACACCAACACAAGCAAACCACTTTAAACTGCATCGAAATTATAGCAAAGTACCTATTTTGAAATTCTCCTAACTTCCCTAGGCAAAGAGGTCTTGCATCAAATCCAATTAAGATTATGAAAGCATTTAGAAATAGTTGATGTGGTTTTAAATCCTAACTTAAATTTACTAGGTAGTTTTATGAACCGATACAATGTTTTATTAATGAACTTAACCGGTCTAATTTTCATCATCGGTTGCGATGCTAGCCCGTTTCGCAAGTATTCTGCAAGAACCGATGCCCATTTTGAAAAAGCTAAAAACGATATCCAAGAAGCTGCTACTTCTACCGCTGAAGCTCTAAGCTCGGTGCGAACTGATTATCTAAACGAAACGCAAGCGAAGCTAAACACCTTGGACAAACAGTATCAGCAAATAAAAGAACAAGGCAAAAATAGTACCGGTGAAGCTAAGGCCAAATTGTACAAAAAACTTCAAATACTTCAGGAGCGCCGAGATGGCATCCGAGAACGAGCAGAAGAATATCGTAAAGCAAATGATAAAGCTGGGGAAAATCTCCGCACAGGAATTGAAGCTGCTTTAATCGATTATCAAAATGCCCTTAACGGGCATTAAACAAGTAGAATCGTCAGCATCTATTTAAACAAAAATTCAAAAACTATTGCAATTTTTTCTGTATTATTTAATAATATAATTATTAAATACAGGAAATTATATATGACTAAGCCTGCAAAGTTAATAAAGCTTGGGATGATTGTACTTATCGTTTTAAGTGGGTGTCAAAAGACATTTAACCGCCAGCCACTTGAAGGCGAATTAAGCTATAACGGCTCGCCCGTTAAAATTGGGAGCGTCACTTTTATTCCAGTCAATGTGGAAGGCCCAACCACAATAAGTGCCGAAGTCAAAGACGGCAAATTCTTAGTACCAAAAGAAAATGGTTTAGTTCCGGGAAGTTATACCGTGCGGTTCAGCGCCCTTGATCGCCTAGCAATCGCATCTCCCGATACAACCCTACCCGCAATACCAGCAAAAGAATTATTGCCCCTGAAATACACCTACGAGGGATTGGTACAAGAAATAAAGGATGGCGATAAGAATTTTATAAAATTTGACTTGAAGTAAAGAACTCTATTTGAGGGAATCACCAATGGCAGCGAAAAACTATCGATCTGGTTTTACATTAATCGAATTACTTGTTGTGATTGCAATCATTGCAATACTTATTGGCTTACTCTTACCAGCAGTGCAAAAAGTGCGGGAAGCTGCTGCTAAGATGAAATGCGCCAACAGTCTGAAACAAATCGGAACAGCAATGCATAATTTCGAATCTAGCTTTCAAGCTTTACCACCAGGCGATACCTCAAACGGAAACACCGGAACTTGGTTCCACTATATTCTTCCCTATATAGAACAGGAAAATCTGTTTAAGCTTTACAGTAATTTGGGAGGGTCGGCTGGTGGTGCTCCCAATTATACTACTGGAAGTGCAACCGTTTTTAACCTTACGGTTTCGCGAACAAGAATTAATGCGTTGACTTGCCCAAGTGATCCAAACATTGAAGGTACGCAAACTAATAACTATAAATTCCACAACTATGTTGTTAATTATGGAAATACCCATCGGACCCAGAATAAGGCAGGGAGAGACCCATTTGCAATTGCAATAAGGCCGAGCTTTGCAGGTGCACCATTTACTTACAGCGGAACTTTTCCACCAGTCACTTTTAAATTCAGTGACATTACCGATGGGCTAAGCAATACACTTCTTGCAGCAGAGATATTACAAGGAATAAGTATACTGCCCGCAATTACTGAATTCAGAGGAATGGTAGGCTATGGCCCGGGTTCAAGTTTTACAACCTTTACTACACCAAATAGCGCAACCCAAGATCGAATGCAATTTAACAACTACTGTAATAACCAAGTAACCCAAGGATTACCCTGCATACTAGGAACCGACTGGGCACTTACAGCCCGAAGCAAGCACACGGGTGGAGTAAATGCTTGTTTCTTGGATGGTTCGGTAAAATTTATTACTAACAGTATCACACCCAATACATACAGTTTGCTTGGGTCATCGCAAGATAATCAGGTTGTTCCGGGTGATTTTTAATCGAATCAATACAACTCTGCCAACCTATTTAAACCTTCCCGAATGGAAACCTTTGGCCTATAACCAAAATCTTTTTTAGCGTTGGAAATATCAAACCAATGCGAAGTGGAAAGTTCCTTAGCAAGGAATCGAGTCATAGGCGGTTCTTCTTTTTTTCCAAGCACCTTATAGATAGACTCAAAAACCCAGCCAGCGAAGTAAGCAAGCGAAACGGGAATCGTTTTATCAACCTCAGTTCCCTTACCAGCCCTAATAATTGCATTCACCAAATCCCAAAGCTTCCAAGGTTCACCGTTAGAAATAAAATAAGCCTTACCCGCACAAGAAGAACCAAAGTTTAAGCAATCCAAAGCAAGTAAATGAGCCTCCGCAGCGTTATCAATATAAATAGAATCAATAAGAACATCTCGAGAGCCAATCTTGCGAAGTTTTTTTTGCTTAGCTCGGGCCAGAATTCTTGGAACCAAATGGTTGTCGCCTGGCCCCCAAATTAAATGAGGCCTTAATGCCACCGTAGCAAGCGAACCATCGTTTGCTTTTAAAACCATTTGTTCCGCAAGGGCTTTTGTTTGGGGATAAGCTGTTAAATACTTGGAGTGATAAGGAACAGATTCATTAACGCCTTCCATATCAGAGCCATTAAAAACAACACTAGGTGAACTAGTAAAAACTAATTTAGGAATATTTAATTCTTTGCAAGCAAGAATAATGTTCGAAGTTCCCAGCACATTGGTTTGATAATAATCTTGATAAGCACCCCAGATACCAGCCTTGGCAGCAGTATGAATAACGGCATCGCAACCTTTTGCTGCTTCTACGATCAAATTTTTATCTAAAAGATTCCCTAGAAATTGTTGAACCCCAAGGTCTTTTAAATTTGCATAATGAGAACGAGAAACACTGTGAACCTCATCCCGTCGTTTAATTAACATAGAGCAGATTGCAAAACCAAGGAACCCCCCGCCCCCTGTAACCAGAATTTTCATAAAAGCCTCCTTGCAGCCCATTGTGCAAGAACTTCACGCTTTATTTTAGAATTATGCCTGACATCAACAGGGAAAGCAGGGTGGATCAAAAAGTGCAGAATATTAGAGGTTTGGTGATAAAGTTTAGCTCTAGTTGAAAGGTTACGGATTAGTTCTGAATCAGGGACAGCGTTTTTTTCTTTTTCAACACAAAGCACCGGAATTTGATTTGGACCCAATCCAACACCCACAAGAGCAGAACGAAAAACACCTGGGACGGAATCAAAAATTCCCTCGATGGGAACAGTATGATGAATACTATTTCCAGAGCAAACGCGCTGAGATTTTCTGCCACAAAACCAAAGATTCCCATTAGGGTCAAGGTAACCAAGGTCGCCCATACGGTGCAAAGTAGAGCCATCAGCATCTTTAATTTTGGCAAGTGAAGTCTGAGCAGAATGATTAAAATAATGTTTAGTAACAACAGGGCCACGCACGACAATTTCCCCAATAACGCCCGATTCAACCCGGAGCGAATCAGACCAATTTTCGATTGGGGAATCATCGATTTGAATAATCCGAACTTCGATACCTTGAACGGGTTTCCCAACGCAAACACCTTTTCCAGATGAAGTAAATTGCTGGGTATCATTTAAGATAAGGTTGCTAGAAATGGTAGAAACGGGAAGAGATTCGGTAGCGCCATACGGCGTATGAAGATGCGCCCCAGAATTTAACCGGGCCGCCAGATTTGCAATTTCACGCGCGGGAACCGGAGCACCTGCCGAGAGAATGCGCTTTAATGTGGGGAAATTTATATCCTTGGGAAGGCTAGCAAGTTGCCTAAGAAGAGCAGGGGAAGCGAAAAGATTAGAAACTTTAAAATGGCGGATAGCGCCAAGAATTTTAAACGGGTCAGCCTTTGCAGGTTGAGTAAAATCCATTTCTGGGATAACAGCAGTCATACCAAGTGCAGGAGAAAAAAGGCCGAAAAGTGGAAAGGTAGGTAAATCAATTTCACCCGGAGAAATATGATAAAGCGTTTTAAGTAATTGAACCTGAGCATAAAATTGCTCGTGTTCATATACAACGCCTTTAGAAACCCCTGTGCTGCCACTGGTAAAAAGAATAGCAGCAGGGTCAACAGCATTACAAACGACAGGATTTTTAGAAACACTGCCTCTTTGAAGAACTTGCGCCCAAGAAGTAGCAAAAAAAGTTGGGCCAACGGTAATAGATTTTTTAATACTTTTCGAACCCCAGCCAAATAAAATTCTGGCATATTGTGCTTGGGGAATTCCGATAAATGCATCAGGCATAGCTTCGGTTAAACACTGGCCAATTCCTTTTAACCCAAGCCCCGGATCAACAACGACAACAGTAGCACCAAGGTTGAATAAAGAAAAAACGACTTGGAGGAATTCGATGCCCGGCCTGACCAAAACAGCAACCCGCATACCTGGGATAATACCAAAATGGAGCAGGCCATTAGAAGCGGCATCAATATTTTGTTGTAAAGAAGCGAAAGAAGTTTGTGCAGAAATATGAGGGCCAGAGGGTAAATGTGCCCCTTGTTGACAAATAACAGCCATAGAAGATGGTAGTTGCTGTGCCATCAAGCGGACTAAATCTGCGATATTAAAAGAGCGTGCCATTGGCTCAGTCTCCCAAATTATTCAGGAAGAAATCATTTATTTTTGCAGAGATAGGGGCGGTAGCATCTTCGAGAAGGTAATGCCCTGCATCTTCGTAGATATGGTAATTGGCATCGGGGAAATACTTTTTCCATTCGAGAAGGAAATCATCATTGAAGATAAAATCGTGTCGAGCCCAGCAAAACATTTTTGGGATGTTATTTAATTTAAATAGTTGTTCGCGAGTCGATTCAACAATGCTGTAAGAAGGGTCAGAAGGGGAAATGGGAATATCCTGCACGAAACGAAGAACCGCAAGTCGATCTTTCCAAGTTGAATAAGGTTTAAGAAAACCAGTTTTAACCTTAGTGTTAAGACCTTTGATGGCGCCATATTTAGCAGCACCCAAGCAAAAGGCATTGAACCCCCGGACTAAAATAGGTCCTAGAAATGAACTTCTGCAACACTTAAGAGTCCAAGGAAGAGGCTTGCCCTTGGGCAAAGCAAAACCAGCGGTGTTAAGGAAAACGATATTTTTTATCCGTTCTGCATTTCTTACCGCCCAAGATGTTCCGATCATCCCGCCCCAATCGTGAACAACAAGGCTTACCTTTCCAACGGGTGCAATATGATTAATCAACTGATCAAAATCGTTTATTCTACTTTGAAGAGTATAACTATATTGTTTATCCGTTGGGCGATCAGAAAGGCCACAACCCATATGATCTGGGACGATTACCCTGTGATGTTTAGAAATAGTTTGGGCAAGATTACGGTAAAAGAAAGACCAAGTTGGGTTGCCATGAATCATAAATACTGGAGACCCATCACCTTCATCGATGTAATGAAGGTTGCACTGCCCGATATTAAGGGAATGGCCTTGAAAAGGATAAAGGTAGGAATTTTCCTTGATCCAAGATAAAAGAGATTGAGGCGGGCCAGATACCGGAAGGCCAACAGAAAGATCTACCATTCGACGCCAAGCATTAGGCAGTTAAGCCCGCTGCCTATCCCCAATAACCCAACTCTATCACCTGGAAGCAGAAATTTCCTTTCCTCAGCAATCGCTGCGGTCAAAGGCAGAGAAACGGTTCCAATATTTCCAAGAAAAGGAAATGTAGAATAATCTTTGTTGATAGAAATGCCCAAAGCTTTTAAGACAGAATCACGGTGAGGCGCACCGACCTGATGGCAAATCACTTTATCGATAGCATCGGGTGCCCAATCGATTTTGGAGACGAAATTTTTCCAAGTTCGAAGACCTAAATCCACGCCATACTTAAGCACCGCAACTGAATCGGTTGTCATAAAATGTTTAGCAGCGTGAATAACACCTTGAATAATTTGCTTAGGAGAAGCGCCATCTGGGATAAAATCAGGAATAGATTCGGCAGTAAGGCCCCACCGACAAAGCCTATGATGCTCTGGGGCGGTTTGCGCACTGGCAGCAACCAACCTGCGACGAGGTTCCTTGGTAAAGGAGCCATCGGTTACCACCACTGCGACTGCGCCAGAACCTCCTGTTAAAGTTGCAAGAGTTTCTTTGTAAGTCTGGATGTTTTTCTTTTTCAAAAGTTCTGCAATCATGGTGTCGTTGATTTCGCGAGAGGTTTCGCAGGAAACAACCACCCCGGCCCGCACTTGGCCAAGTTCAATTCGATTTGCAATATCGAGAATTCCATTGAGTACGCCCAAGCAAGCGTTACTGAGGTCGTAAACCAAAGCGTTGCTGCTGACGCCAAGCTTTGCAGCAACCGAGCAAGCGGTAGCGGGTTCAAACTGTTCCCTGCAAACGGCAGAGTAAATGACGACTTCAAGATCTTTAGCGCGAACCCCAGAGCGATCAAGAGCTTTTCTAGCAGCAACAGCGGCGCCTTCAGCGACAGAGAAACCTGGTTCCCACCAGCGTCTTTCTTGAATACCGGTCCAGGCAAGAAGTTGTCCTGCATTTAGTTTCAATGCTTGATAAACAGGAAGTAATCTGGTTTCGAGTTCTTCGGTAGAAACGACCACGGGAGGAAGTTCGTAGCCGATAGAATCGAGGTAAACGCGGGAATATTTCATAAGTATAAAATCCTGGCCAATTTAAGATTTCCAAGCACGAAGCTTAAAGTCTTTCATTTCATAAATGATTAAACCATCCACAGATAGTTTACCATTTGCAACTAATAAACCAGAGGCCTCTTCTCTATGCGAAATAGAAGCCTCAACGATTACAGTGTTATTATGGGGAATAACTTGGCCGCGGTAAATCCAAATATGTGGCTCGGGGTCAACTAAAGGAAGAAAAGTGTCAACGGAAGGCCAAAATCGAGTGGCAAGAATTTTCATTAATTGAACCATAGCTTCGAGGCCAAGAGAGCCAGGCCAGACGGGATCTTGATAGAAATGCGCCTTAAAAAACCAATCTTTTGGGTTAACTTGCTTAGAACCCCTAATGTAGCCAAGCCCTTTTTCACCCCCCTGCTCCTCCAAATAATCGACCTGATCCAGCATTCTTAAAATTTCATCGGGAAAAGGAATTTCTGTGCTTATTTGCTCATCAACGCGCTGATAATTATCAACATTCCATAACGCTGCACCTCGAACTCCAACTTGATTGGCGAGCGCTACCTTCGAAAAGAACCCAAATGTAGTTTCACCTTTGTAGACACTTTTACCTTTGCAAAAAACATCAAACAAATAAGATTGAACGACCATCCCTGCAGAAGAAGAAACGCGAGTGATTTTAACCTTAACAGAAAGCGTGCCAGCATCTGAATAAACCGGTTCCAGATAGTTAGCTTTTCCCCCCAAATTCCGAAACGATAAATCTTCCTGACTAGTCAAGGCAGAACCAATATAAGCAGCTAGCCAACCACAAGGCTGCAGAGCGATTTCAAGAAGAATTGCAAAAGGCATTGCGGCTTGTCGTTCGGAGAGGAAGTACCACTCGTTAGGAGGAACATCATACTCGGCAAGAATTTCCCCACCGCTAACCATTTTCCAAGGCTGACAATTAATTTCCATAATGCGGTCAAGGAATTTATAAGGTGGCCCAGGAAGTCGAGCTATTTTTCTATCGGAATCAAACACCTTGTAAGCAGCGCCAAAAGCATCAGAAGGATTTCCAATTGCAAAAGCCAAAATACTTTCATTATCAAAAACAGGTTTTTTCTTGTTTCCAAAACCTTTCCCAGACCAGATTGCACTTACCGATGCCTCGGTCCAACCAGTAAGGCGTAGCGACATCGATTTTATTTCTACCACATTTTTCCCATCTGCATACATATAGGCATCAACGATGGCGTAAGGTTCGGGGCGATACCCCCGTTCTCGGATTAAAACTTCGTAAGTAACCTTACTGGTACTAGCATTGACCTGACCTCTACAACGAAGCTTGCCGGTGATACCGGGAACGGGTTCAAAAGCGACATTCGATTTTTCCCCAACCCACCCCAAACGATAAAGAAAGATACGCAAGGTATGCAGACAGCATTCATACATCAAGGTACCTGGCATAACTTGATCATCGACAAAATGGCAAGTAAGAAACCAATCATCTGGATGAATGTCAGCTTCGCCAATAATACGACCAAGGGAAAAGGGTCCGCCATTGGGTTCAAGAAGAGGGACCCGATGAACAAGCCTCATTTTATTCCCTGGTAAAGTAGCAGGATCTTTAATAGGCAAGTTTGCAAACAAAGGGCCAAAACAACTTTCTAAATCACCACTTCTTAGCGAATCTAACTGAGCATCAGAATAAGATTCTTGCTGCATAGGAATCAGAGAAGGACAAGAAACAGCACTACCTCGTTTATCTAGACTGGGAGAAATAACAATGCCTTTGCCTGCAGCAAGTGCCTCTTCGGTAAAGAACCCTGCGCAACCTTCACGCATCGCCATCAGAGGCTCACCATTAACCGTGGCATCGTACCAAAACCTAAAAAGATAGGTGTCGTTATGCTGGAAGAACCTATCAATCCGAATGTCGTAATGAATCACATCGCCAGCAACGGGAAGAGATCGATAAAAAGTAACTTCGGCATCGAGCAAGCGATAAACAGCAAGGCCTTTTGTTTTAAGGTCGATCCCTAGAAATCCAGAAAGAAAAAGATCTGCTTGACCAGATTCAACAGCAATGCAAGTAGGGATTCTGCCGTGGTCGAGGTACCAAGAATCAGGGCGGACATCGTGCTCGGTAACGATTCTTCCCGCACCCATAGAGCAAGGTTCGCCCTGAATATCTAAAATTCGATCGACCAGCATAAGTGGTTCGTCCGGTAATCTAACCCGAGTAGGGAAGAGGTCGATATTTTGATAGAGTTGGCCTAAAACAGAGCCAATTTTTCCGCGCGCATATTCAAGACAAGCATTCCGGTCCAAACTTCTTGGGGGAACAACAGGGATCTTCTGAGGGGGAGGATTAATTTCGTCTACTATGGTATTAGAAAAAACCTCTAAACCCACAACAGGATTCTCTACTCCAACTAACAGTTGATTTTGAAAATCAACCAGAGAGGTCATTTGCCCAAGGGTTGCTTGGGAAAGTTTGAGATAAGCAGCGTGAGCATTTAAGGTCGATTGATTTATTTTAACAGCTTGCTTTAAGCCGTGAAAAACCAAGGCTTGCTCATCGGTCATAAAGGAAATTCTTTCTGAAGTAAAGTCATCCGAGGTTATCTGATCAGAGAGGGAATCAGGCAGTGGATTAAGTGGTGCATTATTATGGGTTGTTTTTGGAGGATGAAAGCCAAAGGAAGGAGCACCATTAAGAAGCAGAACTTTATTCACTTTAGATTCATTTTTAATTGAAGGGATAAAAAGAAAACTTGGATCAAGCGGAACGCGTTCGGCAATTAAAGCAGCTATGGTTTTAACGAAAGTTAAAATCTGATTACCCCGTGCATTACTAAGTGATTTCGTAAAATGAGGCGTAGCATCAAGAATATTCGTTATCATTCTGGTGCAAGAAGATCCCGGGCCAATTTCGATAAATACTTTTGCCCCATCTGCATAAGCTGTTTGAACCAGAGTATTAAAATCCATTGTATTCAACGCAAGACTCGTGATGGCTTCAGAAGCAGCTTCTTTCGTAACTTCATAGGGCCCGCCAAAAGCAGCGCTATAGATGTATGGTTTTTCTTGCAGCTTTGTAGGAAGAAGATGAAACCTTCGATAAGCATCGGCAACGGGCCTAGCAGCTTCGCAATGTACCGCTGCGGTTTCACTGCTTAAAGGAAAGAACCTACAATTCAATTTTTTCACGAGCAATTTAACTTGTAAAACTTCGCCACCGATTACACATTCATTAGGGCTATTAATAATAAGTAAGTAAGCACGGTCAAAATCAGTCAGAGCAATTTCAATTTCTTCAGGAGATTTTTCAACCAGACCCACCGACCAATCAGGAAACTTTCCTGGGTCTAATCCCCAAGACAAAGCAATGGCTTGTCGTTTGCCTATTAAATCGTCTTTAAAAAGAGTAGAAGCCTCGAGTGAATGCCAAAGGCCATCGCGATCAGGCCAATATCCCATAGCAACCAAAGCGGTAGATTCTCCGAGACTATACCCAAGAACGAAATCTGTTTTGATTTTTGCTAATCGGATTAACTCGGCAACAGCGCAACCAAAAGAGACCTGCGCCATAATTCTTTCATAAGGAAAAGGGGCCCTAGAAGGCCTAAGATGCCAGTAAAGTTCGGGAAGGATTTGCGACCTTAGTTTAGAACAATGGTGCTCATAATTTAGGTAAGATTGTGGCCAGCGCAGAGAAAGGTCGGCTCCCATCGAAGGAAAATCACTACCCGAACCAGAGAAGACCAAAGCGATTTTAGAATCGCCACCAATAGGATTTGAAGCATAAAAAATCCGGTCGGTGAAGGAAGTTCCTAGAGGCTGCCCCTGAATTAATGCTTTACTTTCCTTAATAATTTGTGCCAAATCTTCACGACTTAAGGGAACCACAACAAGAGCAAGGCTCGACTGTGATAAGTGGCAAACCTTTTCGTGCCACTGTTGCGCTAAGGCCTGCAAAGATTCATTTTTATTATCGAATGCAAACTGTTGTAGTTGCAAAAGATTAGTTTCGAGGGCGGCCATCTCATTACCATAAACTGCAAAAAGAGTTTCCTCAAAAGCTGATGCAAGAAGGTTTGGAAGAGGAGAATTATTCACCTCTTCGGCTTCCTCAAGAAGGATATGAATCCAGGTACCATCGTTTGCTAAAGAATTAACGCCGGCTCTGCGTGGGCCTTCTTCTTTATTTCTAATCCAAGGGATGGGAGTTGCAGTTTCAGAAAGGAATTTCACATCATCGAAGCGAAAATCTTCTTTAGACTGTGGTTGAGCATTCCCAGGTAAGACTTTCTGATAAACGCACAAACAAGCTTTAGCAAGCGATTGTAATCCAGTGGCTGCCCCCGACCAGCCAAGCTGAAATCGAGAAGAATGAAGAATCGTCTGGCCAAGCACTTGTCTGGGGGAAAAGAAGTCACCAAGAGCCCGAGCTTCCGCCTCATCATCATCTTCAAAACCTGTAGAATTAGATTCGAGATATTGGACGGTTGCGGGATGAATCCCCGATGCGAGATAGGCAGTTTCCATAGCAGATCTACAAGCACGGTCAGATTTACCTTGTAAGACAGGATCTTTAGAAGCGCCAAAACCGCGCAGGACCGCAATAATTGTATCATTTGACTTCTTTGCATCGTCTAAGCGTTTTAAAATGAGGACGGCAGAACCATCAGCGGGAAGAATTCCAGTTTTTCCCTGAGTTAAAGTTTGCCAATCGACTTGGTTGGCCAACTTGCCTTCCTTTGCAAGTGCGACAAGAATTCTAGGATCGAGCGAAAAATCAACAGCGCCAACTAAGGCACTATCAAGCTGATGAGAATTAAGGGCGTCCCAAGCAATTTCAAGAGCCCGAAGGCCAGAGTTTTCATCAGCAGCTATCGTAAAGGAAGGGCCACCTATTCGGTACTCTCGGGCAATTCTACTTGCTGCAATACTTGCCAAGGCTCCCATAGTTCGATCGGCATTTAATGCAGGATAAACAACATCGATTTGATGAGCACTTTCGTTTTTAGATTGCCACCACCAGCGCAAATGATAATTCGTAGTATTTAAGTCGAGCCCAACTCCTAGAAAAACACCCATCGACTGAAAATCTGAATCTTGAAGGGACGAAGATTGAATAGCTTCTCGGGCGGTATCGAGTGCTAACCCTTGCTGGGGTAACAATTGTTCGAGTTCACGAGGGGGAATGCGAAAGGCATCGAGTGGCATTTCGATCGCTTTTTTAGCTAAACCATTTAGCACGACCTTGTCAGAAAATAATTTAACAATTGAAGGAGAAGCAGGAACATTCCAAGCATTGGTAAGAGTTTCTACAGGGACCTTCGTTAAACCTGAAGCGCGCTGAAAAAAGGGTTCAGTACTTAGATCCCCGGCTGATCTTGCTGCGATGGAAACCACCGCAAGTGGAGAATGCTCGGCATCTGGTTGTCTCGTTTTAAGAGTTTGACCAATCCATTCTTCAATTAAGAGATGAGCATTAATACCGCCAAAACCAAAGCCACTAAGAGCTGCTCTTCGGGGGGTATTGGCGTGCCTTCTTTCCCAAGGCTCTTTGGTTTTAAGCACTCGAAAAGGGGAAGCATCAAGGTTAATTTTAGGGGAAGGCTTTTCGAAGCTTGCAGTAGGAGGAAATAGCCCGTGCTTCATCCCAAGTAAAACCTTAGCAAGCCCTGCACTACCCGCTGCAGTAAGAACATGGCCAACATTCGACTTTACAGATCCTATAACGCATTGATTTAAGTTGTATGCTTGATTTTTCCATAGTTCTTGCATACTGGCAAATTCAATCGCATCACCAACGGGGGTACCCGCGGCGTGACATTCGATCATATCCATATCGCAAGGATTTAAACCCGACAGAGTGTAAGCAGATTGCATAGCCCGCACTTGACCTTCGCTATTGGGTGCTAATAGGCCGCCTCCAATATCATTAGAAAGGCCAATGCCACGAATGACGCCAAGAATTTGATCCCCAGATTGGACAGCGTCTTGCAGCCTTTTTAAAAGAAATATTCCAGCACCTTCGCCTACCATTAGGCCGTCGCCACGATGGTCAAAGGGCCTACAGCGCCCCAGGAAAGATAAGGCACGAAGCTGACTAAACCCCATATGAGTATAAAGGCTATCAGCCCCAGAAACCCCACCTGCAAGGATGGCATCAGCGCGGCGATAATAAAGAGCCTCTGCAGCAAGTTTAATGGCGTAAAAACTTGAGGCACAAGCAGCATCCAGCGTGAAGCAAGGGCCCCCAAGGTTGAAAGCTTTGGCGATTAAGTTTGCTGGAAGGGCTGCAGGTTTTGCCAACCAAGATGGCTCTAGGCCTTCGCATTCTGCAGGCACTTTAATTCCCGCCTCGTCAGAAAGTGCTTTGCCTAATACTTGCAAATTTAACTTGCAGGTTCCTTCGGTGGGAAGGGCGATATGGCCGAGGATAACCCCAATGCGGTGGGGATCTAATTTTTGGAGTTGGTTTTCGAGTGCCTGAGTTGCTGCTTCAAGAGCAAATAAAGATCCGGTATCTATTTTGTTAATAATATCAGGTTTTAACGGATATCTTGTAGAAGTTCTGGAGGGAGCTTCTGCAAAAAAACCTCGGGTTGTATGCACTTTATCTGGTTCAGATGCAAACTTTGCTTGAATTGATTTGGGGTTAAGCACCCATTTTTCTGGAGTTACTTCGCTTGAAGCATCACCTCCGGAAGATACAAGGTTCCATAACGATTCTAAATTGGTTGCACCAGCAAAGACACAACCAGCGCTTACTATAGCAATAGGAGAAAACGCCGCTGGATAGGGATGGTTCTGGTTATGCTTCAAGCTATTCATAGAAAACCCGAGCTAAATTACTGCTGGTTTTCCCAGACGGTTACGGCGAAATGCCCGAGCTAGTGATGCATCCAAAACACCTTCAATACCCTCCATCCGCATAACCACGCCAAAGGTTGGATCAATCATATCGGCATCAGCAACCGCGTGCAGGTCATTTGCTTTGCGAATTTCTAGAACCACGCGAAGTTTCTGATTAGCAACAGGCTTTCGAAACAACCGCAAGCTACCTATTCTGCAAGGCAACGAACCCATCCCTTGCAGCTTGGTTGTCCAGACAATCAACATCTGTAAGACCGCATCTAAAGCAAGAGGGTCAAGTATCCAGCGCTGCCTAAGGGGCTGACGAATCCATTGGGAAGGTTCGGGAGCACCCAGAACCCAAGCAGTGATGCCCCGTTCGCCACAGCTCTCAATAATTTCTAAACAATGCATCATCTTGCCGTGAAATAGTAGATCGTGGTAAAGATCACCAGAAGGGTAATCGACTTTAGGAGAAGTAATAGACCTTAAGTTTGAAGGAGAATCGGGAAGAGTTTCCACTAAAAGAATATCAGCGCGAGCGTGCAAAATATCTCTGCCATTATTGCGAAAGCTTCTGGCTTCTACGGTAACAATTAATCCCTGCTCGGTAGAGCGAACCGTGCCGGATAGAAAACGAAGCCGCAAGGGTTCGGGTTGGTCGCAAATGACCCCGTGAAGAATTCTAAAATCATCGCAGCCGTGAAATTGATAGCCTGGGTTTTGGTGTAACGCTGCGTGTGCTAACCATTCAAGCATAACAGCCATCGGCAAAACAGGCCGTGCATCAATCACATGATGTTCGAGGAAAGGATGGTTTAAGAAATCAAGTTTGCGTTCAAAGACAAGGGTAGGTTGGGTGGTGGTTAAGGTATTTCCTGAAGCGTGTTCTTCCTTAGGGAAAGTAGAACCTTTGGCTAAAACGGTAACTTCAACGGCGGGATTAGTCGCAAGGAACTCGCAGGCAAGAAGAGCAGCGCCTTCTTTTAAAGGGATGAGAGAGATACCTTCTTTAGAGAACAATTTTTTAAGGCTTTCACCAACCATACCGCCCTCCCAAGGTCCCCAGTTAAAGGAAACAACAGAAGTATTTTTTAATTTGCGAGCCAGCAATTGTGCCATTTTGTTAAGCACTTCATTTGCCATTGCGTAATCAACCTGACCAGCTCTACCAAACCTAGCGGTGGTGCTTGAAAACAATGCGATGAACTTAAGTTGAGCGGTATCAAGGTTAGCAAGAATATTTTTAAAACCTGTAACCTTGGTAGAAAAGACTTTGTCAAATTGTTCGAAGGTTTTATCTTCGATCAAAGCATCTGCCAAAACGCCAGCGCCGTGAATGATACCCCGAACCGGACCAAAGTTTTTTTGTGTTTCTAAAAGAACCGAAGCAACGGCATTCGCATCTCGAATATCGACCGAATGATAAACAACATTAGCACAAGAAGAGCGCAGCTTTTCTAGATTTGCCCAAACCTCACGATTTATAAGGATCTGCTTACTCTGCTCGCCAATAAGTTTTGGCGAAAGAGTAGTTCCGAAACGAGCAACAAGTTCTTTCTTGATTTCAATCTCGGTATGAAGATTCAAAAGCCATTCAGGTTCAGGAGTAGGGCTAGGGCTACGGCCAAGAACAAGTAAAGTCGGGGCATAAAGGCTTGCAATTGCCTGGGCACATTCAGCAGTTACCCCGCGGGCCCCTCCGGTAACTAGTACCAGGCTTCCTTCTAGGCCAAGTTCTTTTTCTGATAAATTAACTTCAATAGGTTCAAGTTCAATGCAGCGTCTGCCCATAGAATTAATAGCCAATTCAATAGGGCCTTGAAGGAGGACTTCATCTGCAATTTTTTCAGCAGCATCGAAGGTATTGATGCTTGGATCAAGATCGATTGCACGAGACCTAATTTCTGGCCATTCCCTTGCTACCGTTTTAATTAGACCAAGAATTCCAGCATCATAAGGGTCGCGGTCATCTGAAAAAGTTTCGAATCCCAAAGCACCATCTAGGCGAGTTACACCAAACAAAAGAGAACCCGAATTTACAGATTCAGACCTTAACGCTTTACCAACCGATTGAACTGCGCTTAAGGCTTTTTTAAGAAATTCTTCACTCGATTTTGCTGGCGATGTGATAAGAATTAAACCACCCAAGCGATCCCAAGAGGCAGCAATCAACTCATCGATATCAATTCTTTCTGCTTTGATGCCACGCTTCGTTAGTGTATCGCAAAGTTGGGAACAAAGTTCTTTGTCTTGGCCTGCGACAAGAATTTGCTTATCTGTTTTAAAATTAGCTGGTTTGAGATTAACTGCAACCAGTTTAGGAATCAACCGATCAAGACCGATAGGAGCCAAAAGCTGGCTGACCCGCTTTTGGCCCATCTGCTTTTTTACGGGGAATACCTCAACAATGGGGATTATCTCGGAACTAGTTACTTGCCCTTCTAAATGATTTAATACTTCTCTAAGGGTATTAAGCGCACCTAAATGCTCGGGCTTTACTATGGGCGCATCTGGTAATTTTTCTTGTAACGCTGCGAGTATCTCTACCCTCTTAATCGAATCTATTCCCAAATCCGCATCTAACGACATATCTAGTTCTAACATCTCGGTTGGGTAACCAGTCTTTTCAGAAACCACTTGCACTAAGGCGGATTCAATACTACTAGCCTTCTTTACCAAAGGAGTCGCAACCGATGTTACAGAGGAAGCCTGGGCAGCATCTTTCTTTTCTACCGTTTTCTTTTCAACAGGAAGAACGGAACTTGTGCTTGCACCACCTAGAAAATCTGCAACTTCTCTTAGGGTATTAAGCGCACCTAAATGCTCGGGCTTTACTATAGGCGCATCTGGTAATTTTTCTTGTAACGCTGCGAGTATCTCTACCCTCTTAATCGAATCTATTCCCAAATCCGCATCCAACGACATATCTAGTTCTAACATCTCGGTTGGGTAACCAGTCTTTTCAGAAACCACTTGCATCAATGCAATAGCGATTGCATCTGGTTCTGCTGTTTTTTGAGTAGGCAATACAGTCGGGGTAACTTGTACTTTTACTGCTTCGTGTACTTGATATCCCACCAAAGGAACTTCGCTTGAAACTTGAACAGGTATAAAACTAGTTGCGGGACGAACCTCGGGAACAAATGCTCTTTTCACCTCAGGCATACCTACAGGCGTTGGCACAATTAATTTTTCTTCAATTCTAGCTTGGACAACTGCCTGCGGTGCTACTTGCGGTTGCAATTGTGGCGCAACTTGAGGCTGCAATTGCATCTGCAATTGGGCCGGCATCATTCCCAACGATACCTGCAACACAATTTGCTGCTGTTGAATGAGTGCTTGCAGGTTTCTTTGCGAAGTTTCCTGACCTTCCAGAAACATTTTGTGAATCTGAGAAGATTGTTCCTGCAATTTTTGCAGTAAATCGAGGCTTGCTTTGGTCACATCAAGTGCCTTGGCAATGCTCTCTGAATGAATATTCCTATTTGACATCGGTACTATCTTCGCTTCCTGATTAATTGGCGTATTTATGTTTTTAGGAGTAATAGGTGGGTTAACCTTCTGCTCTGTAGGAACAGTTGGTTTTTTATCTGCAATGGTTTCTATCTTGCTAACAACCGCGGGCAATTTCAAAGGTTTAACCACTGCAGCAACCTTTGAAACAATAGTAGGCTTAGGTGCAACTTGAGAAGTAACAGATTTCACATAATTGGCACCACTTAAGGGCACCGTAAATCCTGGTTTAGCTATCTCAAAATCAAGCTTACCATCATCCCAATTCTCAAGATTTACACTGTAACCCAGTGCGCTCAACTTGCAAAGTAGGCACGCTAGATCATATTCTCCAGACTTTTTCCCCTGACTGGCATCAAGAGAAATAGCAAAGTGAGGCTGCCCTTTTAGTATTTCGGAGACAAGCCCCGATAACCTTGCACCGGGTCCAATTTCTACAAAGGTAGTCGCTCCATCGCGGTTCATTGCAGAAATCATTGCACTAAACTCAACACTTTTACCCAACTGACCTGCAAGCAATCTATAGGCAGCAGTTTTCCCCTCTGGGTATAAAGCCGCAGTCGAATTAGCATAGACAGGAATTTTAAGAGCTTTCCATTCTGAAGCAGCTTCTAAGAAATTAAGGAAAGGTTGCTCTGCGTTAGCAACCATCGGGCTATGAAAAGCTGCACCAACCTGAAGTTTTTTAGCTTTAATATTTTTCGCAAGAAGCAACTTTTCAGCAAGATCTACTTGGTCAATCGCCCCAGCAAAAACGATTTGATTAGGAGTGTTCTTATTTGCCGCAACCAAAGAAATAGAATTTTCTTTAAATAAAGAAACAACATCTTTTTCGGGTGCAATCACAGCGATCATACCGCCCTTCCCCGTGGAAGCATCAGCCATACATTTTCCGCGTTGGAAAGCAAGTGCGAGAAAATCGTGATCGGATAATGCACCAGAGCAAGCAAGCGCAGATAATTCTCCGAAGCTATGGCCAGCAGCCATCTGAGGTTTTAACCCAAAACGGGCCAGAAGTTTCATCGCACCAAGTTCTAATACGCCAAGTGCTGGTTGTGCATTGCGCGTATCTTGCAATGTTAAAAGATCCTGCCCGGCTTCTTGGGGATTAAAAGTTGACTGCGGATAAACCAAATCTACAAGCAAAGGTTGCGAAGGTGGATTTTTTAATTGAATACTATGAGCCAATTCAAAGGCATCAATCATCTCGGGAAACATACAAGAAAGATCGAGCAACATTCCGGGGTATTGAGCGCCTTGGCCACTGAATAAAAAGGCCAGCTTCCCCAAATGTTTACCCTGATCGATATAAATACCAGCAGGCAAAGGTTGGTTTTTCTGAAACTGAGAAAGTGATTCCTTGGCTTTTTCCAACAACTTTGGTAACTCGGTTTCATTTTTTCGAGAAACTATTAAGATGCGCCAATCCATTAAATGATTAAAGCTTTTACGCGAAAGAGCACAAGTCTTACGCCAATCATCCCACTTGATTGAAGGTGTTAGAGAAGTAAGTTTTTGCTGAAGCTCTGTTTTAGTGTCAGCAGAAAGAGCAAGAATCTGAGTTTGGCCATCCCAATCGGGCCGAGATTTAATTTTCTGATGCTCTTCCAGAACACAATGAAAGTTACTACCGCCAAAGCCAAAAGCACTAACAGCAGCACGACGAGGATGATTAGGGTTTGCAATCCAGGGTCGTCTTTGGGTAGAGAAATAGAAAGGAGTTTTACCTCTATTTGCACCATCAAGAGGTTTACGAACCTTAATACTAGGAGGCAGAACTTTATGATAAAGAGCAGCGGCAGCCTTAAGCAAACCAGCAGCACCTGCAGCAGCTTTCGTATGGCCAATCTGCGACTTAATGGAACCAAGAGCGCACCAAGAACCTTGTTTCCCTGATTCCTGATAAACCTTAAGCAAGGAAGATAGCTCGGTGGCATCGCCAACCTTGGTACCCGTGCCGTGTGCCTCAACTAACTCAATAGAATCGGGAGTGATACCTGCTTGCTGATAAGCATCACGCAGTGCATTAACTTGACCATCGGCGCGAGGGGCATAAACAGCGCCACCCTTGCCATCACTGGAAGTTCCAACCGATCGAAGAACAGCGATGATATTATCGTTAGCAGCTTCAGCGTCGGAAAGTCTCTTGAGAACAAAAAGTCCAAGTCCTTCGCCAAGGACAGTGCCATCACCCTCAGCATCAAAAGGTCGTGAATGGCCAGTAGGGGAAAGAGCAGGAGTTTTACTAAAGCACATAAACATAAAAATGTCATTGAAGGTATCGACGCCGCCGGTGATCACCATATCAGAACGATGAGACCAAAGCTCTAAAGCGGCAAGGTGAACAGCAGCAAAGGAACTAGCACAAGCCGCATCGACAACGCAGTTAGTGCCCCCAAGATCGAAGCGGTTAGCAATTCTGCCAGCGACGACATTACCTAAGAGCCCAGGGAAAGAATTTTCTTGCCAAGGAACATAGGAAGCGCTGATTTCATCCATAACATTTTTAGCGGTGGCATCATCAATTCCAGCGTTTTTAAGAGCTTTCCGCCAACGAGGGTGTCCAAGCCGTGCTCCCAAAGGAATGACAAGTTCTAAGGTGCCTGTAACGCCAAGAATAACACTAGCTCGCTGTCGATCGAAAGGTTTCAAGCCGGGTTTTTGTTCGCCAATCCCCGACTGATAACCAGCGTGTTCAAGCGCTTGTTTAGCAGCCATCAAACCTAGAAGTTGCGAGGTGTCGGTAGCTTCGAGGTTATTCGGAGCGATGCCAAAATCGCCAGGGGAGAAATCTTGAGGTGAAATAAATCCACCCGTCTGACTATAAACTTTATCAGGGAATTTCGGATCTTTATCGAAATAATCTTCGGGGTTCCAATGTGTGGAAGGGATAGCGGTGATACCATCCTTACCACTTTTTACAAAGCTCCAGAAAGCATCGAAGCCATCAGAACCAGGAAAGAAGCAACCTGCTCCGACGATAGCCAAGGGCTCCATATTTAGTTTTGCGGGATTGTTCATACAGTCACCCCCGCGTATCCCAACTGTTGTTTAAGCAAGTGTAGTTCAAGTGGCTTAGGGGAATCCAGCCCTTGAACGGGTAATCCAAGCAAGGTAGAAATTCGGAACTGCATCAACTGACAAGCACCTTGCAAAAGATTAAGAGCGACAACATCGGCTTTACGATTTTCAGATTTTTCGAGGAAAGATCCACGAGCCCATTCGTTAAAAGCGCCCATAGCAGGCCCACACCAGATTTGGTAATCAAGAATTCGCGAAGGATCGCCTGAATTGGCCCATCGTGAGGATTGGCCTAAGTACCAGCGAAAGACCAAGGCCATCAGATGTTTTGGATCTTTTTCTGCGCGGTCAACTTGTCCTGGGTCACGGGTTAAAAAGAACTGTTTGGTTTGTTCCCAGATTTCTTCAAGGGAAGACTTAAAGATTGTTTTTTCGAGTTGGGCTTTTTCGGCAAGTGGAATAGCGGAGATAGAGGGGAACTCTCTGTAGGTTTCATAAAGTTTTTGGGCACGCATAGGAAACATCGTGCCCCGTTTAAGAACTTGAACTTTAACGCCCATTTCGAACATATCAGCAGCGGGTGCCATCGCCACATCGGCTTGTCCAGATTCTGCCAACATTTTGCGGACCCTATCGCAAGAGCCAGATTCAACACAGGCCTGATTAATAGAACCACTAACAACATAGGCAGCACCCATCATAAAAGCAGCAGCAACAGCAGAAGGAGTAGAGATACCGCCTGCCGCACCCACTCGCAACTTATTTGGATAGTTGTATTGTGCCTGAAGGCGATCTCTTAAAGAGATAATAGTGGGAATAAGTGTAATTGCAGGGCGGTTATCAGTATGACCACCCGAATCGGCCTCTGCAGTGACATCTTGGGCGACGGGAACAAAGGCAGCAAGCTTGGCTTGTTCGAGGGTTAATTTGCCCATTTGGACTAATTCAAGAACCATCCGTTCTGGTGCTGGGCTAAAAAACTTGGCAGCCACTTCAATACGAGAAACTTTCCCCACAACACGGTTAGGGGTAACAATGTTACCAGAAGAATTGCGATAAATTCCGTGAAGACTGTAAAGAACCAAAGGCAAGGTTAGATCAAGGTAGGCCGAAGCTTCTACCAACCGAATTTGTTCGCGCAAATAAAGTTCAGCAATTGCAAGTTCGTGTCGGGGTTCGTTAGGGCTGTGAATAAGGTTAAAGCCAAAGGGCTTATGTGGGATTTCAGATTTTAATTGAGAGATAGCAGCTTCGACTTTGGAAAGAGACAGTCCTGCAGCGCCAAAAAAACCAAGCATACCGGTGCGTGCCAAAGCTACCACAAGCTCTACAGAAGCTATGCCATTGGCCATTGCCCCGGCCAAATAATTAAATTCAAGACCTAGGTCGACACGGAAAGACGGGTCACCTAGATCCTCTGGCCTAATCAACATTGGCGAGGACCCACCGTGAAATTACCCACCCTCCACCTCCCACAAAAAGTACGGTATAAATCTGGCATTCCTAGCCTTATAAGCCTTCCTTGGCGATTCCAGTATTCCAACTGGAATATATCTATCTTAATGCCAATCCAAACAGACTTCCCAAAGTCATTTTAAGGAAAGAAAAGTTCTTTTATAGATTCCCAGAACAATCGATTCCTAAGTAGTCAAACCAAACAATTATAAAAACCAAAGTTCTAAATGTAAGCAATTGAATTATAAAGACTTATAGAGCAACTATTCCAGCATTATCTTTGACAAATGTTAAAAAAACTGGTTTTAAAAAAAACCAAATAATTTAAAAAATTAGACAAGGCCCCACCACCTGCGTAAAAGCCATTCGAAAGCAACGATTGCGATAAAAATCAACATAATAATGGGGTAAACAGGAGAACCCTTGGTAGATTTCCAGTCGGGGTAATACTTAGCACCTGTTTTTTCGGTGAGAATTGGTTCATCCACCATTTTCTGAAGGAAAACTTTCAATTCTTCGGCTCGTTGAAAGCTTCCACCCCCTGCCATTGCTATTTTCTTGAGCAATTCGTGGTCGGCGGAGCGTCTGGTAATTTCCAAATCTTCATCGTAAACCATAAATCTAGCAGCAGTTTTCCCTTGAATAATCTCGCCACTAGGGTCTTTCCCTTCGCCTTCGACTTCAATTTTGTACTCGCCTGGCTTATCGGTATCTAAAAACACGCCTCGCTCTTCCGAACTTTTTTTTGCGGAGGGAATACGAACAGAAGTCCCATCGGGGCCAACCACCTGAATGACATACTTTCCGGAATCAAGTTCATTGCCATCTTTACCCCTGATAGCAACTTTAAACCCTAGTTCGCTATTAGCAGGAATGCGCCTAGAATCTGGAATAACAATAACACTGCCTTCCATTTCTTCTTGTTTTGCGAGCCATCGAACCATCTGATTCCAAAACCGAGCGTGGGTTTGCTTGGAAAGTGGATCACGAATCCATTTGTAAGAGGTATCAGCGGCAAAGGCTAGGGTTCGACCTTTGCCATAATTTTGAGTAACTAATAAAGGATCTTTTCGATCTGATTCTGCAAGTACGGAAGATAAGCCAGGCTTCAAGCTTCCCAATTTAGTTTGCCCATCCAGTTCTTTAAGATTTGCCCAAGCCTTAGAAGACTCATCGGCTTGATTAGAAATTTTAAGGATATAAGAGTATCTTCGAAGCCCATCATCGGTAGGAATCATTTTAACAGGGGCATCGATTTGTCCCTGAGTATCAAGTGAGACGGGGAGTAATTTTTCGATGGGGGTTCCTTTCCAATCGGAATTACCAAAGGTGCTATAACCGCCAAGCATTAAAAAGCCTGTGCCTTTTTCAAAAACCATCCTTTCGATTTGCTCGAGTACATCGGGAGCCAAAGATTTAAGCTGGGCAGCAGTAACATCGCCAAAGATAATTGCATCATAACTGCGTTGGTCAAAGCGAAATAAATCTCGAACATCATCATCGGGTTTTTCTTTGCCCCTAAGCCAAACGGGAAAAAGACTGACTCGGGGATCTTTAGCCAAAGCGTCACAAATAAATTGAGGTTCCCACGCACGAAGCTTATCGACTAAAAGAACGCGGGTACCTTCTTTAACAACGGTAACATAGGTATCGATTTGATTATTGGAGCCAGAAACTTCGCTGGGTAAAGGCTGAAGATCGCGTCTAGGATCTCCGACTTGAACAGTGACCTTAACTTCCCCGAGTTTGGAAAGAGGTTTATGCCTGATCAAGATTTCATTACCCTCGGCCCGCTTAAGTTGAATAGCCTGCCCTGGGACGCCTGGCATTTTCGCCTCGGCATCGTCTTGAAAAATCTTGCACTCGACGGGAACGCCATCTAATAAAAGCCGAATTCCAACAATCGCGTTATCAAAGCCTGGGGCATTTAAGCCAACTTTGACTGTGATTTCGCCGCCTAATGGAATAGTAGGGGTAGGTTCGGTTGTAATAGAAACCAAAGCCAGATCATTTTGCCCAGCTAAAGTGGTAGGTTTTCCTAAGGCAAAGGAATGCAAATTAAGAGAAAGTTCGCGCAAACGAAGTGCCAAAGGAAGCGCAGGTTGCCTAGAAGTTCCATTATCAGAACCATCGCTAAATAAAAGCAAGCCACGAAAACGATCCTGACCAACCGTTTGTTCAAGAACACCTTTTAAGGCGTTGCCAATATCGGTAGTTTTCCCTTGAGGTACGCCTGGTTTTTCCAAGTCGTGCTCTGCTAACTGCCCTGCAAATTTAAATGCTTTAACTTCGGTGTCTTGCAATTTAAGTTTTTCTAATAGAGGCTGGGCATCTTTCAACGATTGCTGCAGATGATCCCAGCGTGAGGTCTGATCCGATTCATCAAGAATAGTCATACTTTCAGAAGAATCGAGTAGAAGGTAAATAATACTTCGAATTGTTTGCTTGTCAAAGATGGCAACCGAAGGCCTGAATGCAACAAAGAAAGCCATAAAAATTGCAGCAAGTCGAATAAAAAGAATAACTCCTATCCGAAAAGTAGTAGCTCTGGGAATTCCAATATAAGTCCAAACCGTAAGGCCAACTAATAATGCAGGGAGTGCGCAAAAAAGAATCCCTCCCATCGCACGAAATCCCATCCCTATGCCAGCACTACCCAACGCACCTTGCAAAACAGTCCAGATTAGTGCAACCGAAATTAAAAGTGCGCCCAGCATTAAGGCTGCGACTTTACTGCCCCGACTTAACAAAAGGGGAAAGGTTGCAGGCAATATCATCGCCACCAAAACCACGATAATTACAGGCATAATAACCGAAAGCGTAGGCAATGAACCTAGCAATCCAAGTGCCAGCGACCAAGGCCAAAGTGGATCGACTACCCAATCCATCAGGAAAATCTCCTGTTAGAATTCTTTAGGTAAAGATAACTCATGCTGGTTGAGGTTCCTTTTTATAAAACTTATTTGCGGCAAGACTTTCCATTGCAAGAATGAAAGGCAAGAGTAATAAGAACCAAGGCATAAGTTCTAGGGGTGGTTGGTAATTTTGCTTAATGCGTTCTGCAAGGTCGGCATCTTTACCTAAAGGGACAACCGAACCTTTGCCAAAAAAGCCTTCAACTTTATCTAAGGCGACTTTATCCAGATAACTTTCTTCTACAGGAATATTCAAACTAAATAAAGACAATGGATTATCTTTATTATCTAGTAATTGATAATTTCCCGGCTCAACCGCCTGCCTTAAAATCAAGGGGCCTTGGTTTTCACCAAGGTTGATGGTTCGTTCTGTGGGAGTTAATCCCGGGCCTATTAGCTGCAATGGGGTTTTCAAAGGTGGTGGGGGCAATTCTATTACCACAGGTTGGCCACAGGCAAATTGCAACTCGGGCAGGCGACTTTCTCCCCCTAAGTATTTCGCCGAGCGATCCATCAAAATTAAACCAAAAGAAGAATCTTGCCAATAGTTATTCCAAAAGCGATTCCCTTCCATACGCGACCCATCTAAAGGCGTTGTGAACGCAAGCACTCTGCCCGAACCTAAATTCTTTTCTACCAAAGCAGGTTCTGCTAAAGCACCCGATTCAATATACTTGGCAAGAATATTCGATTCTTCGTGAAGCTGAACCTTCCAACGGCCCAAGACAAAAGGCCGTAGTTCGGGCCTATTAAAATCAGGATCGGCAGAAGCAATCCAATCTTTAAAAGGTGCTGTAAGCGGATTAATATTATCAAAACCACCCAGTAAATAGCCCGGCTTGCCCGAGGCAAGTTTCTCAAGCGAGGTATAAGTTACGGGCAAAAGTGATTTAGCTTCGGGAAGGCTGTAAGCTTCCAAGTTAAGCACAGGCCCGGGAACAATCGCCAAGCCGCCACCATTTTTTACATAAGGCACCAACTTCTGCCAAACCAAGGGTGCTGGATTATTAATTTGAAACAATAGCACCGCTTTAAAAGTCGAAAGATCATCCAATTTCGGAAGATTTAAACCCGACAATATTCTTATTTCCGTATTAAATGAGCCTAACGCATCCAGCGCAGCTTTCACAATCCGCGGCGATCTGGAATCTTCTGCCAATACAAGCAGACTAGGTTTAGATTTTACCTGAAAGGTTCCGTAGCGAACATCATTCGCTTCCCAAGCATCGCTTGAAGAAATCTTTGCAATCAATTGATAGAACTGAGTAGTTCCTAATGGATTATCAATTTTGGGCACGGGTAATTCAAATAATGCTTCAGTAACTTTATCTTTAGGGCAGAGGAAAGATTTTTTATCAGCAATTTTTAACCCTTCGGGCAGGTTTGCTATCGAACAATTTATGAGTGCCTTGTGATCTATTCCAGTGGACCGCAGTGCCAAGCGCACCAAAATAGTTCCACCTGGTTCTACGATGGTTGGTTCGATCTGCATTTTATCGATTGCAAGTTCAGCGGGGCTATCTTCCCCAACATCAATAAATACGGTCGAAATATCTTTGGGAATATTAATTCCCGAGGTTTCCATTCCATTCCACGAATGAGTGGTTCGATCAGAAAAGATAAAAAGAAACTTAGGAAGAGTTCCTTCGCCTTCGCCTAAAGTTTGTAAAAGCCTATAAGCATACCCCACTTGAGAGGAAAGGGTTGCTCCGGTGGGGTAAGTTTTTAATTCCGTAATTTTCTGTTCGACCTGCCTTATGCCGGGCATCCATTCTTGGGTAGCAGGCTTCAGGTTATCGCGGTTGGAAGCGAGGTCTAGGATTGCGATTTTACTATCTGGAGAAATTTCTTGTAGAAACTTTTTAGCCTGAAAGCGAGCTTCCTCTAATCGTGATTTATCGCCAATTTTATAATCCATACTAGGGGTGGTATCAAAGATCATAACCGCAGCGATTTGCTGATCCTTACCAAAAGAAAAATTACTTGTGGTAATACGGGGCCTAGATAAAGCCAAGCACATAAGGGCAATAACAAGAATTCTGAGCAGTAAGAGTAGCCAATGCTGGATGTTCATTCTGCGTTGATTTTTATTTTGTTTTTGCAAGAGGAAACGGATTGCAGGGAATTTGATTCTCTTAGGTTTTTGCTTCATAAGAAGATGAAAAAGAATTGGCAAAGCTGCCAACACTAATCCAGCAAGCAAATATCCGTGAACAAAACCCATAGACTGTAACCAATTAGGCTAAAGGGGCTTACCCCATAATGACACGCACTCTTACAAACATCCTACCGATAAATGATGCAACATCCTAGAAATGCTTAAACTAATTTTTGAACTCGAAAACCTCTTCGTCTGGCAGAATTGTCCAGCAATCTAAAGGGGAAGTAGCAACAAAGCGTGGACTGAGGTTTAAAATCAGGAAGAAACTAGGAACACCAGTAAAACAGGGTAGACAGGTAACAACACCAACCCGGGCATTTTCGTTATCAAAAAATTGGGAGAAGAAAATGTCGGCAAAAAGAACAGAAAGGAACGCTATCAAGAGGCTGCTGCTAGTAGCAAGGACAGCAGGGGCACGATTTTTACCGCCTTGAAAAGGAGGCCAGTATTTGTGTTTTCGTGCCAAAGTGGGTGCAACGCCCAGCCAGATTTTCACTTTATGAATTAATGCTAAAACCAAGCCAATTAAAGAAAAGATAATAGCCATTAAAAAACCTATCATCATACTAAGAGAGGTACCAACTAAAATTGCCTGAAAATTAGGGGGAGGATTATTTTGGCCATTGATTGGCTTGGTAAATATTGCAATCAAGATAGCGCCACCCAGCAAAAACACCAGCGAATATAAGGCAATTTTCCAAAGTCCATACGCAATGTAAAGAAAAAAACAGGCCCTTCCTCTACCTACAAAAGGATCCCGCTTTAGAAGCCAAAATCCAGTTATTACTTCATCCCAACCAAATTTCAGACAAGCAACAAAAGCCCCTAAAATGGGTTGCGCTGTCAGTTCAAAAACAACCCAACCTAAAAGAATCGCTAACCACCACCCAAATTGAAATTTGTTTTGAGGTGCATCGACCCCTAGATCATTGTTTTCATCTGAATTAATTTGGGCATTATTATTCATAAATTGATGTAGTTAGCCTGAATTAAAATCTACGCTGGCGCTGAATCAGATACTCCATCAAGGCTTTATCAAAATTCACGCTTGTATCTATTGCAATATAATCGCAATTAATCTTCAAGCATTCATCCTTATATTTAGACCTGAATTGCTTCACAGCTAAAAGATAATCGTCTTTCATTCCCAGGGCATCTACAGTCAAAAGAGTAGGAGTTTCAACATCCTCAAATTCAACCATACCATCAAAAGGGAATCTAGCTTCCGCTTCATCTAGAATATGAAATAACATTATTTCGTGGCCACGATGCCTAAGCTGATGCATAGCCTTAATAATCGGTTCGGGTTCTGCAAGCAAGTCGCTAAAAATCATAATCAAACTTTTACCTTTGATCAAGGCAGTCAGTTGATTCATACAAGCAGGAAGGTCAGTAATTCCCTGAGGCACAAGCTTTGAAAGTACGGAAAGCACGGAAGCAAACTGGGTGCGTTTACTTCGCGGAGGCAAATGTGCAATTAATTTTTCCCCAAAGGTAACAAGCCCAACAGGGTCTTGCTGATTGACCATCATATAAGATAACGCCGCTGCTAAACAAGTTGCGTACTCGAACTTCGTCAACTCTTGCCTGTAGGTGTAGCCCATAGAAGCACTCTGATCGATAGCAAGATAGCCAAGCATATTGGTTTCAGCTTGGAACTTTTTGATATAATATTTTTCAGTTTTGGCGTAAACCTTCCAGTCGATGTCTTTGATGTCATCGCCCATGGAATATTTACGATGCTCGGAAAATTCGACACTAAATCCTTGAAAAGGGCTAGAGTGCAAGCCAGAAAGGAACCCTTCAACGATAAACTTAGCTCGCAAATCAAGCCTAGCAACTTGATTGATAACCTCGGGTTTTAAGTACTTTTCCGAAGTATTCATTTCAACCCAATTTCTGATGGGTTTTCATCCTCAATAAGTAAAGAACCATCAGCCTCAATAAAACCGATACCATCAATATGAACAAAACCCTGACTAATTGAAGCCAAGGTCAAGCTAAGTTTTTTAAATAAGCTAGGGTCGGTACCATTTTCTTCTAATTCGGGAGTAACTTCAAAAGAAAGGATTTGCTTAACTTGAATAATGCGTTCCATCAGATCGAGACGCTGTTTGCTTTCTAGCCAAGCGGCCCAAGTGTTGATTTCAGCACGCACCCCTTTTTCAGAGGAAAGAAAGTGATCGATAGATAATTCGCCAAAAGACGAATGAGAAAGAATAAGTTGAAACCAACCATCTTCATCCGCACGAAACTTGCCAGTGACCTCGGGCAAAATCAGTTGAAGGCTTTCCATAAAGCTGGAAGGTTCCGGGCCATCTTCTTGCAACATAAAAACGCGGAACCATCCAGCCATAAAGATTCTCCCACCGAAGAAGCCTAATTACTTGGCAAGTTTAGCAGAATCAAAAACGATTGGATCTGCAGATTCGCCATTTAAAGCCTTCATAAAATGGACTAAGTCTTTCTTTTCGAAAGAAGTCAAACCCAAAGCAAGAGGAATAATAGCCTTGGGATTACCAGAGGCTTTTTCGCTAGAAAAGTCACGCATACGCACATCTAGAAAAGGGTTAACCTCGCCCCCTTTATCGTAAAAATCGACAACTTTTTCAAGCGAATCTAAACTCCCGTCGTGCATATAAGGTGCGGTTGCAAGAAGTTGACGAAGAGGAGGAGTTTTGAATGCACCAATAAGCTCGGGATTTTTCTGTCCCGTTGCCTGGGCACCAAATCGCCCCAGCATTCCTTCAGGCAGTTTTCCTGCCTTCGCTCCAATGCCCAAATTATGAAACTGACTATCAGAAAAATTATCACCCACATGGCAACCATTGCAACGAGCTTTCCCATTAAACAATATCCTGCCGTTATTTATACTTCTAGCAAGTTCAGAAATCTGTTCTTTATCATTGGCCTGTAATCCTAATGCAACAAGCGAAGTAGAATCTTTAGCAGCAACCGATTCGGTTAAAACCTTGGCGTAATCCTTAGCAAGTAATTCGAACTTGCCAGATTCATCTTCCGCAACCCGCTTACGCATTGCAACTTCGGCCCGATCGTGGATCGAGTTACCGGTAAGCACGGTGCGTTCATAAGCAGCCATGGCTTTTGCAGCGCCGTCTCGCGTGGGCAAGGTGCCAAATACTTCCTTGAACATCGCAACATATTCGGGATTACTACGCAATCTTTCAACAGCCTTATCCCAAGCATTGCCATTGCCATCAAACATTTCACTCGAGTTTTGAATAGGCCCCTGAGATTGAGCTTCAAGGGAAGGTGCCCGACCATCCCAGAATTGGGCAAGGCTATAGGCCGAGTTATAAACCGAAGGGGAGCTCATACCGCCTAACTTGCCGTTAATTCCCGTCGATACTTTAGATTGATCAGTGAAACCCATCTTCGGATCGTGGCAAGAAGCGCACGAAACCATATTGTTGGAAGATAATATCGGATCAAAATAGATTTTTTTACCAAGAATCCATTTCGAAACCGTCATAGGATTTTCAAGCGGCACCGATGGGTTCTGAGTTAGGCCTAAGGGTATTTTTATCTTAACCACTTCCATTTCAGATTGTTTCCCCGTAACCGTATCCGTCACTTTTTGAGTACTTTCATTCCAGAAAGATTTAAGTTGCTCCCATTCTGCAGCATTTTGAGAACGATTCACAAAAACAATCGGCTTCTGTTCTGCTACAGATTTCATCCACGCATTATTGGGAATTGCGAATTCAAAATTAGGTTGATCAGGGGATGCAGCAAATGAAAGTGTTTTTACTGAATAAAATCCCCAGACCGATGCAGCAATGAAACTTATTCCTAACAAACCAAACTTCTTTAACCAAAATTTACTAATCATTGTTTACTCCAAAACAGGAATGATACTGATACAAAATCAAAACAAATTTCAAACCATTACTTAATTGGTGATGCTTTAGACTTCCCAAACCCTCGGTCGTATTTTGAAACTTCTGGTTCGCCCACATAATCAAGCAACTGCTTGACGATGTCATCACTCCGCTTGCCCTCGGCTTGAGCTTGAAAATTGGCACTTACTCGGTGTCTAAGAACGGGCACAGCACCCTTCTTAATATCATCTATAGACACGCTGAAGCGTCCGTCCATAGCAGCGAAAGCTTGGCCCGCACGAATTAGAAACTGGCCAGCCCTAGGGCCAGCACCATAATCGACCCAATTCTTAATAAAATCGGGGGCATCAGGCCCTGGACGGGTACATCGGACCAACTTTGTTACATAATCTATCACATATTCACCCACAGGAACCCCGCGCACCAACTTCTGCAAATTTACAATCGCCTTCCCACTTAAAACCTTAGATAATTCAGGTACTTCATCTTTCGTCGTCTGCATTAAAATCTTCTTTTCCTCTTCTTGCGAAGGGTACCCCACATAAATATTAAACATAAACCGATCTTGCTGAGCTTCAGGAAGTGTATAGGTACCTTCCTGTTCGATGGGGTTTTGAGTTGCGATGACAAAGAATGGATCAGGAAGTTTATAAGTGTCCATACCCACCGTGACTTCTCGTTCCGCCATCGCTTGCAAAAGAGCGGCCTGAGTTTTGGGAGGGGTGCGGTTAATTTCATCAGCGAGCAAGATATTGGTAAAGACGGGTCCTTTAACAAAGCGGAAATCTCGTTTACCTGGTTCTTTTTCATCTAAAATCATCGTACCCGTTATATCGGAAGGCATAAGGTCGGGGGTGAATTGAACCCTACGAAACGAGACATCAAGAATTTGGCTAAGAGAACTAACCATCAGAGTTTTGGCCAAGCCAGGAACGCCAACTAAAAGGCAATGCCCTCGGGTAAAAATTGCAGCTAGCACCTGCTCGATTACATCGGTTTGCCCAACAATAACGCGGTTTAACTGTTCCAGCATTTGCTTGCGTGCGTTGCTAAATTGGCTTAGGTATTCGCTTATTTTATCCGTTGACACCGTAAAATACTCCTCGAATCCATTCTGTTAACCAACCTAAAGTTTTAATCATTCTAATAAAGTGCGGTAATTATAACAGTAATAATTTTCAATAACCCGAATCGATGAGAATATCCTGAGAATTAATCCAGCCGAATTTTCCCGAATAGGATCGGACCAAAAACCAATCGTCGTGGTTTTCCTTTATAGTAATTGAAGTTCCAGGTGTAAGAATCCCGTTTAAATGTAACGGGTAAGAATTACCATCCCCAGTGCTTAAAACTACGGGTTTTTCACCAATAATTCCGGTTAACTCCAGCCCTCTAGTTAATTCCATAGCTCTAATTTGTTCGGTACCTTGGGGGACAACTGTTACCCATTGGCTTGCACTACAAAAAACAAATAGCAACATACTTAAAATCAAAGCAACCAACCGCCTTTTTCCTGCAGATAAAAAAATTAAAAGCCATAAAGCAAAATTTAGCACACCTGCAATTCCAAGCATTAAACGCGAATTCATTCTGTAAAAAAAAGGTACCCAAGCAGGTTCGTCTAACTCTAATTCCTTCTGCAACCATTTCGATATTTCTAACAAACCTACATCGCAAGGAAAAAGGTATAACCCCTGCCTGCAAACCCATAAGGAATGTGCGGGGTTTCCCGCAAGTAACTCGGCTGCTGCAAATTCACGAAAATAAATAGGCGTTTCTTGCACTTGGCCAAAGCATTTCTCATAACCCTCTGCAGACTGCTGAAACAAAGTTCTAGAAGAATTTAAACCATCTTTTTGTTTTAACCCTTGTTCATACAAGTTTTGCGACTCGATAATTTGTTCAGGCAAGCCCTGTAAGGGCAAAATCATTAAACACAAATAAAGTAGGTAAACGCTCATCGCCTTACCTCCAATAATAAAATCCAACTCATTGCTTCTTTGGTAAAAGATAGGTGTGAGGTCGGGTCAAAATGAGTATCAAAATTGTGGTTTTCTATTACCTTAAAAAACTGAGCAAAACTTGCAGCTTCATTTGGTTTTAAAAATTTTGCAAGGATACCAGTTTCAATTTCATAGCCAGTAACTAAGCCATTCATTCCACAAGATTTACGCAGATAAGTAAGTAATAAGGGGTAAACTTGCTTAGCTTGAAGTTGCCAAGGTAATTCAGAAAGTTTTTTAATTTTAGCGATAGTATCAAGGGCTTTGCCTTCTTGATTTAAGAGGGATAAATCGTTGCGATAATTGAAATAGATTAAAGTGCTGAGTACCAAAAAAGGTGGGGTAAGAAAAATCCACATCAATGCGTCAAGCCCGAAAGTTTTCGCATTAATCATCCAAGGCAACTTACGCAATTCTTTAAGATCAAAAACCAGATTTGGACCCCGAATCTCCGTTGCAAAAACCTCTCTTTTTAAAACTTCAACTTCTAATGAATTTGTAAAATCGATCATAAGTTGACGATTTTTCCAAGGAATTTCCGGATTAATATAAGCAAGAGGAAGTTCGGGAATTACAATCTTTCCTTCAGCCTTAGGCCAAATCTTAAAACAAAAACTCCAGTGGTTTTCTTTTACCGCACTAGCTTCAGTAAATAATTCGATTTTATAATCCACCGAATTCGATAAAATTTCTTCAAGATATATAGAACTAGGTGGAACTAATACTTTTCCTTTTGCTTTGATTTCAATTTGCAGTTCTAAAAAATCACCCAGCTTTACTATCGAACTTTTTAAATACGACCTTATGCGAAAATGCGCACCCACTGCACCACTAAACGGCATACCTTCAGGTAGGTTTCTGGGCAACCAAGCTTCTTCCTTAGTTGCAAGCACGAGATCTGTAACTGAAAATACGACCAATAGAACCAGAAAAAACAGTTTGATCGGCATTAGGGGTTATCCTCTGAATTAGAGGACTTTCGGATTTTAGAAGCTGCCTGCTTTATTATTTCTGCAGCTTCTTCCTTGGTAACTTTATTTAGACTTTTTTGATAGGGAAGAAAGGTAGAATTACCCTTACCGGCTTGAGATTTGTCGGAAGTTGCATCTGCATTAGAATTGGTTTTTTCGCCCTTTTCGGAGTTCGTATTTTTATCGGTTTCAGAATTGGCTTTATTATTTAAAGGATTAGAAGATTTAGTTTGGGGGCTTGTATTATCATTACCTTCATTTTTGTTATTTTGGTTCGTTGACTTTAAATCTGGTTCTATTTGAAAGCTATAAAAAGCGAGATAAAATTTTCTATTAGCAATAACATCAAGATCGTTAATGGAAAGTTCTGGGAACAAAGTCGCATTTTTCAAAAAGGTCTGACATTTTGCAATATTATCGGTGTTTTTGCGCATTGAAGATGCCAAAACGCAATCACAAAAAGCAAGTGTTGCAGCATAAGAGTAAGAAGAATTTGCCCCTGCAAGGCTTTCTAACAGCCTTGCAGCTTTAGATAAAAGTTCATCTTTATTATTGCCTGTGCTTTGTTTTGCCAAGGCAATATTCGTTAAGGCAAGGAACCAAGTTGCTTTTGCAACATCGTGGGCCCTAGGCAAGCTATTGGAAAGACTTTGCTGAGCTTTCAAATATTCACCTTGTTCAAAAAACAAATAGCCTTTAAGAATGGCTGCATCTTCCAGCGAACTAACCGACCCAAGAAAAACTGCCACCATTATTAAATTGATCATTCTACACCTAACTGATCTGAAACTTGCCTACCAAGTGGCGGTACGATAAGCGAAGCAACAAGTAAAAGTAGCCCCGGTAAGGCAAACCATTCTGGTGTCGACTTGGGGAGTAAAAGAAATTCCGCACTATATTGCAATGTTGACTTTTCGTTTCTTAACATTTTAATAACTTGCCCTTCGGGAAATACTTTAGCACCAAGGGCGATAACTTTTCCTCCGTGTTGTTCGCAAAAACTCTGCAGAGATGAAGGTACGACCAACAAGTCCGTAAAAACAATATTAACATTTATATCGCTTGGAATTGCAACTTCACTAAAGCCTAAAAGTATTTCTGCAGGAGAAATAGAGATATCTGGAACGATTAAAATCAAGCTTTTTGAACAAAGAGTTTGTGAATTAAAGGTTTGCAAGGAATTTTGTAAAGCTTGTTTTAAGGAAAGAGCTTGCGACTTGACCGGTGCAAATTTTACTTCTGGTCTTTTTAAAGAAGCTGCAACAAACTTAAAGAATTCGGGGTCAAGCGTTAAGGGACAGTATAAATCCGACTCATTGCTCCAAGGAATAAGCCCAATTCTATTTTGAGGGTTCCGTGAAGATTCGTTTTGTATTTGTGAAAGAAGTATACTTTGTAAATCAATCGAACCGGGCAAGGTTTTCTCGTTAGCTTTTAGCGCAATTACTATCGTGCCAATTCTTAGCGAGGGATTAAATTTTGTTATAGAAAGCAAAGGCCCAGAGCAGGCAAATCCCAAGAAGCTTAACCCCAATATCAACAAAAAATTAAGTTTTAAAAACTGCTTTAAGGAATAAACTTTGATCTGGCCCGCTGGACACCACAGGGCTAAGTCTGCTAGAAGTTTATTTTGAATGGGGAATAAAGCTAAAGCAACAAATACGGAAAATAAAAGGGCACAAAGAAACCAGGGATATTGAAACAAGGCAGTCATAATTTACGATATTCTTTGCCAAGGGCTTGCGGGTAAAAAGATTCCAGTGCTGAAAAATAACAAGCCACTTAGTAGGAACCAAGGATAAAAATCTTGATATGGTTTTGAATAAAAAGATTCTCTAAGTCGCTTTTCTAAAGCTCCTATTTCAAAAAAAGCATTTCGCATTGAATTTTCATCATTCGCATTAAAACTTTTACCCATTGTTATTTGCGCAATACTTGCTAGCCCTTCCTGAGCTAATTGGCGTTTCTCCTTTTCTTCCGTTGCAACAATACTTAGAGGGTCTCCCGCATTGAGGGTATAGATAGGGATACTCAATTTTGCACAAAGTTGAGCAAGTTCTAAAGCATTTAAACCAGAAACAGGGTTAGGAAAATTCTGTTCGCCATCGGTTAAGAGGATGATAATTTTTTTTTGATCAGGAAGGTTTAACAAGCGATCAACAGCGAGTGTAAGAGCATCAGTAATGTTAGTTTCAGAGGTGCCTGGGATTTTTTCAGGCATCAGTTTATCTAAGACTTGCGTAAATGCGAAATGATCTAAGGTTAAAGGAACAAGCAGTTTTGGTTGTGATGCGAAGGCGATAAGGCCAACTAGGTCGCCTGAACGACCCTCTTGAGAACTGGTCCCTTTAAGAAAAATGTTCATACTTTTTTTTGCCAATTCTAGCCTAGATATAGATAATAAGTCATTTTTAATTATTTCCTCTGCCATACTGCCACTAATATCAACGACAAATTCGATAGCTATACCTTCCAACTGAACCGGTGCTGAAGAAAGAATTCTTACAGGTTGAGCCAAACCCAGGATAATAAAAAGTAAACCAAGGGAAGCAAAAGCTTTGGCAAAGAGCGTTGCAGAAGCCGGTTTTTTAGGTTCATTTTTCACAAGAGAAACGCCCGGAAAAGTAATGGCATACCAATGCAATTTAAATGAAACCCAAGGCACCAAAAGAATTGGCAAAAAAACAAAATAAACAGGCTGAATTATTAACCAATCACTCATCCGAGTTCCAACTATTTTTTTGCTGTTTCAACTTGGACACTTTTATTGCTATCATCCTAACTAAATTGTAATGATATATTAAGTTTAAAGTGTTAATTTTTACGCCTAATTTATTGTCTTGTTTACCTAATTAATAAGTATAAATGGTGAACATTTATGATTTTTTAGACTTTTATCGAAACTATTAAAAGAATTGAATGTTTATTGTTTAAATGTGTACAATGCTTATAATTATACGATTGGTTGAGTATTAAGTATAACCCATACTTTTTAGGTTGTAACTTCTGGCCTTACTCAACTTTATATGCTATGGATAGCGTTTTTCTATGAGGACTGATGGATATCTTGGAAGCTAAAAGCAATTGTCCACCAAAAAGTGATATCGTTGATTTAATTAAGGGCAATCTATCTCAATGGACATCACTTAACTTGCGGCAGCATGTCGAATCGTGCCCCCATTGCCAGCGAATACTTGCAAAATTAAGACAATCCACAGCCCCAAATGAAGGTGTTGAAGTTCCCGACGAACTTACCAATACTAGCACGGTTCAGAAAAACACCGACTCGATGCCAAAATTAGTGATTGAAGCAGAGGATCCTATTTTAGGTACAGGTGCTATCACAACTGCTTATAATGCTGCGGGGATTTCCAATCCTGATTTCAAAATAAATCCAGATGGCAACAAAATATCGCTTAGCTTTCTTTCATCCCCGCAAGGTCCCGATGAGCTAGGAAGGCTTGGAAGTTACAAAATCATTAAACTTTTAGGCGCAGGCGGTATGGGCCTTGTCTTTGAAGCAGAAGACACAATGCTGCGTAGGCAAGTTGCCCTTAAAGTAATGAAGCCAGAAATTGCTGTAAAAGCGGATAACCGCCAAAGATTTCTTCAAGAAGCAAGGGCAGGCGCCGCCATTCCTCACGATAACATTGCCACCGTTTTTCAGGTTGGTATTGAAAACAATGTACCCTTTCTTGCTATGCAGTTTCTACAAGGCGAATCCCTTGGGGCGAAATTACACCGTGACCATAAAATTCCTGTTGATGAGGCCCTTCGCATTATTCGTGAAGTTGCTAGTGGCATTGCTGCTGCTCACGAAGTTGCTCTTATTCATCGCGACATTAAACCAGATAACATCTGGCTCGAATCTGATGCGACAAGCAAATCTTGGAAAAAAATCAAAGTCTTAGATTTCGGCCTAGCAACTTCCATAAGTAATACCGAAGAAGGCAACAAGGAATCTGGCTTAATTATGGGTACCCCCCACTACATGGCACCCGAGCAAGCTCGCGGACTTCCCCTTGATAACCGTTGCGATTTATTTAGTATGGGATGTGTTTTGTATCAGATGATTAGCGGAATTTTGCCTTTTGATGGTGATAATGCGTTAAAGATTATGAACGCCCTAGCACTAAAAGAACCCAAACCTCTAGATATTTTAGACTCAGCTGTTCCTGCCAATGTTGCTTTATTGGTGCGTGATTTATTAGCTAAGAAAGTTTCTGATCGGGTTCCCTCTGCGAATGCGCTCATCGAAAGAATCGATAACTTAGATAAAGCAGACAACAATACTCCGTATAAAAAAGATTCTTCCTTACAGAATTTACCCGTTCCAAACTTACCAGGTCAAGGCTACGAGGCAACCCACCTCCCTTGGTATAAGAACTACAAGGTTGGATTATTTATCCTTGGTATTTTTATTAACTTCGGGTTATTAGCCTTCAACTTCAGTAACTTCGGTTCAGTGCCAGATGATAAGGGACTTTCTTATGGTGACCCAGTTCGAGTTGGAATATTGCATAGCATTTCTGGATCTATGCGCACCACGGGCAAGAATGTTAAAGACTTAACTATGCTTGCAATTGGGGAAATTAATGAAAGTGGTGGATTGCTTGAGTACGATGAAAAAGGAGTTCCAAAATTACGAAGGCGCATATTGGCGCTAGAAGCCGATGGAAAATCTAACCCCGAAGTCTTCGCTACCGAAGCTGAGAAACTTATTACCCAAGAAAAAGTTAAAGCTATCTTTGGGTGCTGGAATTCCACCGAACGAAAAGCTTGCCTTCCTATCCTTAACCAAAACAATAATATCCTTTTCTACCCTACTTCCTACGAAGGCTTGGAACAAAATCCGAATGTGGTTTACCTTGGCGCGGCTCCTAATCAGCAACTGGAATTTACCTTTGCACATATGATCACCAAATTAAACAAGAAAAAAATCTACCACATTGGTGAAAATAGCATCTATTCCAAAGTCGCTTCTGAAATTCTAACCCAACAATTAAAAGAACTTAAAGAAGAAGAAAAATCGATCAAAGCTACAATGGTTGGTGAAAAACTCTTTTCTTACGGTAATTTTAAATTTGATGATGTTGCAAATGCAATTGTTACATCCAAAGCCGATCTTATTATTAACACACTAAGCGGCGACGCCAACCGCGATTTCTTTCGGGCTCTTCGTTTAGCGGGCATTAAAGGAAACATCACCCCTACCCTTTCTTTTCACATTAGCTCCGAAATCCTTCAGGAACTTGACACCGAAAGTTGTGTTGGTGATTATGTCGGTTGGAATTATCTCCCCTCTATCGATACGCAAGAGAGTAAAATCTTTCTTGAAAAAGTTAAAGCAAAATTCGGCAGTGATACGACTGTCAGCGATAGTATGGCGGCAGGTTATTATGGTGTTTATTTATGGGCCCAAGGAGTTCGAGAAGCTAAATCTTTCGAACCATCTCAGGTTCTTGATAAAATTCGCGGTAAGTCTTTTAAAAGCCCTATTGGTGCCGTTGCAATTGATAAAGATTCCCTACACACTTATCTTGTTCCCAGGTTTGGCAAAATTATTGGCCCTAACAAATTCGAAATTATCGAAGGTAATGAAGGTAAACCCCTCCGGCCTAATCCCTATCCTAGGTATCGATCTCCAGAAAGCTGGGATAAGTTTCTTACTAATTTGCATTCCTCTTGGAATGGAAATTGGTTTGGTATTAACTAGATTATTTTCTTGATTGCCTAACCCCACCCCCTAAATTCTTTTCCATAATAACGAATAGTACAAATATTATTATTGTGCCCTCGAATGAAGAAGTTATATTAAATTATCTTTTTCCCAATGTGTTTTTTTTAAGGAACTTGAATCGTGGGTCATAAACAAACTGATAAGCATCGTTTTGGCAAAAGCTCTTACCACCAAATCGGCCTCGTTCGCGGACAATTTGGTAATGTACCATTTCCTGAATGGGTCAAATTTATTCAAGATTCTCACTTCGATGGCTGGGAAGAAGCAAGCTGGGAACTTGACCTTGCTCGCTGCTCTAGCGATGCTGGAGCTGAAGCCTATGCTAAGGAACGCGTCGATCTTGCGAAAAAGCACGGCTTAGAAATTTTTACCATTGCTGCTCATCTGCAAGGTCAAGCACTTGGGGATGAACCTAGTGCAAAAACTTTGCAATTCTGTGGCGGTGAAGCGGTTGAGGCTTATAAAGCTTGGCGCGCAAAGGGCAATAATCCACCCAGAACCGACCCCTATTTTGTCCCCGCTGAAGTAGGCAAACTCATTCAAGATCAAGCTCAAAAAGATCTTATCAACATTGTTCGTCTTGCTCATTACCTGGGTAAATTTCAAAATCGTAAAGTCGCTGTTCCAGGCTTTGTTGGCTCACCTGCTGGATGTTGGAGCCATTGGTTTTTATTCCCACCTCTTCCTTCCAGCATTGGTGGCTACAATATTCCCGATGTCAGAGATACCAGCTTAGAACTTCTAGTCGAACGATTTGGCCCGGTACTCGATGCTTGTAAAAAGTATGGCGTTACTTTCGATCTGGAATGCCACCCTAGCGAACGAGCAATGGGCGACTTAGAATCAGCTTCCGATTACTTAAAAGCTATGGATAAAGCGGGTTATCAAAGCGTTGCTGGCTTTAACCTCGATGGTTCCCATATGGAATGGCAAAATGTCTCTGTGGTTCAATTCATTCGAGAATTTGCGGATAGAATTCATTGTGCACATATTAAAGGCGTGCAAGTTATGCCCGAACATTGCAGGGCTGGTAGGTTGGGCGGGCATCGCCCTATGGGGCATTGGACTAATGGCTGGAACTTCGTTACCCCAGGCACCGACCGCGATGCTAATTCTATCGAAGAAATTTTTGTGGAATTAAACCGCGTAGGTTATGATGGTGCTGTTAGCATTGAATGGGAAGATAACGATGCAGAGCAACACGCTGGGGCGAAAACCGCACTCGCAAATTGCAGAAAAGCAGATAACCCTCCTAGCGGAATGCGCCACGATGAAATGCTTAAAGCTTGATTTTTTCTGATCAACTAAAATAGAGTTCAGCCCGAGGATTTAATCAAACGGATTTATCTAAGGGCTTTTTTAAGGTGCACTTATTATGGTTTCAATCCTTCTTGCAACCTTGTTTCTTTTTAATGCCGACCCTAAAGATGATCTACTTCCCCATACCAAGCTTAAGCCCTCACGGTTGGAAAAAGACCTTTGCCTTTTTCAGTATAAGATTCACACTTCTTCCCCCTTATGCCAATCTTTTAACGATCAAGGTTTGAGCTACCTATATTCCTATGTTTGGATGGAAGCAGCCCGAAGTTTTGAAACCGCTTTAAAGCACGACCCCGATTGTGTAATGTCACATATTGGATTAGGAAAAGCTCTTGATAGGTGGGGCAAGAAAGCTGAATCAACCAAGGTATTAAAAAGCGCCAAACGATTGGAAGAAAAAGCTGCACCTAATGAAAAAGCTTTATTACAGGCAACTTTTGTAGAGTATGGCTTGAATGAAAACCCTGCTCCCGTTGGGGATGCACGAATTAAAGCTGCTACAAATATTATCGACCAAGCACTTACGCAATACGAAGAAGATCAAGAACTTTGGTTCACACGGGCTCAAATTGCTTGCAATTATGGTAATTCCGGTGGCAATTCTAACTCCGCTATCTTTTACAAAGCTCTTCTTAAAATCAACCCCTTGCACCCAGGCGCTAATCACGAACTCATCCATTTTTACGAAGGCCAACAACGACCCAACCTTGGTTGGCCACACGCCGAAGGATTCTTCCTTTCTTCTCCAGGTATTCCCCACGCAAGCCATATGCAAGCACACCTTGCAACTCGCCTGGGAAAATGGGATAAAACCAGCGACCGTTCTACTAAAGCTGTTAAGCTTGAAATAGCGTATCACAAAGATATGAATGTTAAGCCATCCGAAGATCACCAGTTTCAACACCATATACAAACCTTACTTATTTCGCTTACCCACGATGGCCGTTTTAAAGAAGCGTTAACCTTGAATGATACAAGGCCTGATAAATCTAGATCTTCTGTTGCGTGGTTTAAATTTTTGCTCGCTGCAAGGGATTACGCGGGTGCAGAAGCAGAGGCAAAAAAATTCATCAAAACCGACAAAAATAACGGTGCTTTCTTAATGGCCATCCTTTTCCTCTCTAAAAATGACCCCGAATCTGCTTTGCCTTGGGTCGAATCCTTGCAAGAATCTTGGATTACTGGCAAAAAAGAAAAACAACAAGAATTTCGCATCTGGGAAATACAAGGCTTAATGCTCGCTGCACAAGGACAATTCAAGCTTGCAGCTCGACTTCTTAAAAGAGCTGTCGATAAATCTAAAAACGATTACTCCCACCACGCTTGGGGTAATGGTTCTTACTATTTGGAAAAATGGGGCCTCATCTCCTTAGCAGGCAAGGACTTTGAAGATGCGGAAGAAGCTTTCCTTGAAGCCTTGGCACACGACCCGGGTAGCTTTCGTTCTGCACTTGGGTTGCGCAGAATTTGTGAATTGACAGGCAGAAAAGAAGAGGCCAAGGATTACTCTATTCTTGCTGAAAAATGCTGGAGCAAAGCCGACTCTGGTTTACTTGAAAAAGAATGGGACCTCATTCGGTCTTTAGTTTCAGACCCTAATATTCCTGCAGCTATGCGGTAAAAACGCAAACTACTTTCTCGCAACAGTAATTCAAAATAAAATATACATCCCCAGCGAACGCGCATTTAAATTAATCAAACAGCCCCATTAAACGCAGTCGCTGGGGCTGTTTGATTAATTGCTACATTAATAAAAATAGAAAAGATAATCAAAGCCCTAGCATTAAAAAACCCCTATAAGGAGACTTTCCTTACAGGGGTTTCAGTATGTTTTAAATGCAAACCATCACATAATCCAACCACGGCTTACATAATCTGAAAGCATCAAACCAAGCATAATCGTAAGGAAAAACATCGATGCTAAAATAATAACCCAAGTTAATGGACCACTATTTAGACCGTGCATAAAAATAGTTACAACTAGGGCAGCTTTAATAACTGCAATTCCTAGGGCGATAGGAGTACTCCAAGCCCCTAGGTTTTGAAACCCTACATAAACCGTCAAAATAGTAAGAAACATCAATAATCCAAAGGTAATAAAATACGAGGATAGTGATGCAGGTTGATGAGCAGGATGATCAGTAGCCATTTAAATTTTCCTAAACGATTAATGAACCAAGTGTGCGCCAAGAAGATATAACAACGGAAACAAGAAGATCCAAACAATATCAACGAAGTGCCAATAAAGGCCTATATTTTCCACCGGGGAATAATAATCGGGGGAATAAGCTCCTTTGTAAGCATAATAAGTAATGATAGTAATAATGCCAAAGCCCACAATCATATGCAGAGCGTGAAGGCTAGTCATACAGAAATAAAGGAGGTAAAACAACCTAGCCTGTTCAGATTCCTGCCTACCTTTTACACCAAGTTCGGGGTTGGTATCCGACTTAACATTTTTCATATCAGGAAGTTCGTGCCCACCCCCGTGAGTGTGCATATCCTTAGCTGCCTTGGCATATTGCCACCAGAAAAAATCTTTACCCGGCATAAGGCGAACTTTATAGTCATGCCCCCACTCCATAGACTTAACGCCTAAAAAGGCAAAACCAAATACCATCGTAAGAACAAGCCAATTGCCAGTCCATAAGCCATTACCTGTTTGAGAACACCGAACAGCAAGGGCCATAGTGAGGCTGCTAAGGATAAGAATTACCGTATTCAAAGCACCAAGTTTAATATCAAGATGGTTACTAGCTTCCTCAAAAACAGCAGAGTATTTGTAACGGTAGATGGTATAAGCTGCAAAAAGCCCACCGAAGAATAAAACTTCGGTGAGGAGAAATGCCCACATACCAAGTAGGTTTGCATCGTGTTGCTGCTCTAGCGTATCAAAATGATGCGCTAGATCTTTATGATGATGTGCGTGGCCGGCGTCTTTGACGAGTTCGTTAGTGGCTGACAACCGCAGACTCCTTTAGACGAAAATGATAAGGCTCTTCAGTAACCACAGGGGTTTTCTCGAAGTTATGGGGTGATGGTGGAGAAGTAGTAGAAGTCCAATCAATGGTTGTAGCGCCATATACATTATCATCAGCTTTTTCACCAAAAAAGAATGAATGACCAAAGTAGAATAAAGGCATTATATACCCGATAGCAAGAATAGAAGAACCCGCGGTGGAGAAGACATTAAGCACCTGAAACTCGTCGGGATATTCGTGATATCTACGGGGCATACCAAGGTACCCTAAAAAGAACTGAGGGAAGAAGGTAAGATTAAAACCAATAAAAATAATCCCAGCACTAAGTCTACCCCAGAATTGTGAGTAAAGCTTGCCCGTAATCTTAGGCCACCAATAATGAATACCAGCCATGTAACCCATAATCGCACCACCAACCATAATATAATGGAAGTGAGCCACTACAAAATAAGTATCATGAAGATGAATATCAGTACCTAAAGTAGCAAGGAACAATCCAGTTAGGCCCCCAACCGTAAACAAGCCAAGAAAACCAAAAGCATAAATCATTGGTGTTTCATAACTTATAGAACCATTGTACATAGTTGCAAGCCAAGAGAAAACTTTAATACCAGAAGGAATCGCCACGGAAAAAGTGAGAAGCGAAAATACCATAGCTGCATAAGGAGACATACCCGTGGTAAACATATGGTGGGCCCAAACAATAAACCCGAAAACAGCAATTGATACGCTAGAAAAAGCCATAATCTTGTAACCAAAAAGGTTCTTCCTACTAAAAGTTGCAATCACTTCACTGATCACACCTAAAGAGGGAAGAATCATAATATAAACAGCAGGATGAGAATAGAACCAAAAAAGATGTTGGAAAAGTACAGGGTCACCACCAAGGCGAGGATCAAAAATTCCTACACCTAGAGTTCTTTCAACAACCATAAGGCCCAAAGTAACTGCAATCACAGGTGTACCAAGTAACTGCACCACACTGGTTGCATAAAGAGCCCAGATAAACAAAGGCAATCTAAACCAAGTAAGCCCTGGGCAACGCATACGATGGATCGTAATGATAAAATTCAAACCTGTAAGGATTGAAGAAAACCCAACCACGAACAAACCAATCGCCATTACGGAAACATAAGAATTTGAATAAGTAGAACTAAAAGGAGTGTAGAAAGTCCAACCAGTATCAACACCACCTAAAAGTAAAGCTGTTAAAGCTATAACCCCCCCTATTAAATATAGGTAGTAGCTTAGAAGATTTAACCTTGGGAACGCAACATCCTTCGCACCAATCATAAGAGGTATAACAAAGTTCCCCAAGACTGCGGGAATTGATGGTATCAAAAAGAAGAAAAGCATAATGATACCGTGGGCGGTAAACGACTTGTTGTAGGTATCGGAAGCAACAAAATCACCTTTAGGTGTTAGAAGCTCAAGTCTAACAACACCAGCAAGTATACCCCCTAAAAGAAACATCAGGGTAATAGTCACTAGGTAAAGAATACCAATTCGCTTGTGATCAAGAGAAAGTAACCAAGAAGAGACGCTATGATCGTGGTTAAGAAAATTAACCGATTCATTAACGACCTGATTATTTTCAGCGACTAAAGTTTTTGGTTCAAGACTAATCGTACTCATAACTATTTTACCTCATTATTTAAGTTTTTATACTGGATCGCAGCAGGAGTAGGCGTATTATCAACTCTTGGTGGCGTCTGACCTTGATTAAGTGATTTAATGTAAGCAATCACTTGTAATAATTCTTCTTCAGTTACCAAACCTTGATATGTAGGCATAATCGATTCCCAACCCGAAGCAACCTTAGCATTTGGATAAAGAATTGATTCGCGGAGGTAAGCATCATCAGCGTACACGATGGTACTTTCTGGCATTTTCTTACCGTTCATATGAGAGATCGGAATATGCTTTCTATATATGCCTTCAAGATTGGGAGCTTTTGCCTGTGCGTTGCCGGTATGGCAAGTAACACATTGAAGCTTCGCAAAGAGTTTTCTACCTTGAAGTGCTTGACCACTTTCAGCACCTGAAGATAACCAATTTTGATAATCATTTTCTTCCATGACAATAACTTTCCCAATCATACGGGAATGCTCGGTACCACAGTATTCAGAACAATAAAGTGGATAAGTTCCCACTTTGGTGGCTTCAAACCACAGGCTTGAATATCTGCCTGGAACTGCATCTTGCTTAACACGAAAAGCAGGTAAAGAAAAGCAATGAAGAACATCTTCCGAAGTAATCGTAATTTTGACTGGCCTACCAATAGGAACATGTAAAGTGTTAATTTCGCGCTGACCCTCTGGATGTTGTACTTTCCACATCCACTGACGACCAACAGCATAAATATCCAAAGAATCAACAGGAGGAACCACAATATTCGAATAGACCTTAACGCCCCAAGAAAACATAACCAAACAAATGAGTACGGGAATGAAAGTCCAAGCAATTTCGAGAGGAACATTACCATGCATTGGAGCAGGAATGTAGGTTTCAGATTTTCTGCGGAACTTAACCGCAAAAACAATGGTAAGAATAGAAACCGCCGCAGTTATAAACACTGTTACTACAACAATAAAAAGCATAAGCATATCGACTTCTGGTGCGATAGTTGATGCCTGCTCAGGAAGCCATTTAAATTCATCAAACATAATGATCACGCCTGCCTTTCGTGAGATGCGCGAACCGGATTCGTTTCGCCACCTTGATCAATTTTAGATAAGGAAGGCTTTCTGAATAAGCTAACAACAGATCCCCATATCCAGAAAGTTCCAAGACTAAAAATAGTTAATAGTGCTCCACCTTGAACCAATCGAATAACAACCAATGTATATTGACCCGTGTGCGGATCGTAGGTGTAACAAAGTAATTTAATCTGGTCAGTAATCGAACCAATATTGTTCTTTGAAGATTCAACCAAAGATAATTCGAGATCCGTTGGCATATAACGAATACCTAACAAATAACGAGAAACAGTTCCGTCAGGAGTAAGAATCATAATTCCAGTAGCGTGTAAATATTCATCTCTTTTTTCATCAAAGATATAACGATACCCGATTGAATCCATAACCTTTGCGATATTTTCTTGAGATCCGGTTAAGAAATGCCAACCACCAACAGAGCGCCTTCTTCCAAGGGTAGAAAGCATTGAATCTTTTTTAGTAAAGGCGATTTCAGCAGTTTCGGTAGGGTCCATACTAAGAACCACAACTTCAAAATGATCAGAAGGCCTAAACTTAGAATCAATTTTTTTAAGACCATCAAAAACACTATCAAGAACCCGATTACAAATCAACCTACAGCGATAATAAGCAGGAACAAAAACAACAGGTTTGCCATTAGTAAAATACTCACCAAGCTTGACGGTTTTCCCAGATTCATCTTTAAATTCAAGATCTAAAGGAACCTTATTCCCAAGCTTTTGATCAATCCCAATTTTATCTTGTATATCCTTAGGAAGACCAGCCTTGGCATCCACATCGCCTGGGCCCCTAGCAGATCCACGCAATCCAGAAGAACCATCAGCGAATACTGAAGGCACAATCGCAAAGGACGCAAACGCAAAAATCAAACAAAATATAAAGTTAAACTTCTTAATCACAATTCCTCTTAGTTACTACTGCTTTCAGTTACTGTTGCTTTTAGTTACTGTTGCTTTTAGTTACTGTTGCCGTGAGGCCTACGACCTGCACTAGAGTCACTTGGAACAAAATCATTATTAACATTAATCAACAACTTATTCTTAGCGTGAAATTCTTTATTTTGTTCCATATATTTCTTAGCAAAGCTTTTGATACCGTCATCTAAATTATATTCTTTAAGCTTATCTTCAGAAACCGCTTTGGTTAAATGAACATAACTAGGCCACCCAGGCACACCACTCATCATAGGGCGTAAAGCCTCGATACCCTCAAGTCTAGAGACCACAATTTTGGATTTTTCGTTTTTAGCAATAGCCTCAGCGCTAGCAGTTTTATTGGTGCCTTGGTTATACAAATTGATATCAGCGCTGGAATAACTAGGCCCAGGAAGAGCAGGGCGCAAAAACCCTGTAGTAAAAATTCGATTATCTTGCCTATGTGCAAAAGTATCTTCAATGATGGATGTTACTTCCTTTAAATCAATGTCGTTTGCAAGGATTTCTTCGCGTTGTTTACGCGCAGTTTCATCTCTGGGGTAAATCAAATCGTTTTTCTTAAGTCGAACTAGTGCATTAGACTCGGCTTCCTTAATCAAAGAATCTTTTAAACGCAACTCTTCATCCTTGACTTCTTTAGCGATCAAAGGATACTCAGAAATCTTCCGAGTATTTTCTAAAGCAGTCAAATAGTTGAACAAATAAATACCAATCCCAAATGCAATACAAATGCTCACAGCAAGCACAATACCGATAGCAATGATATTGCGAAAATTAATATCAGATTGTTCAACATTCGCTTTATTACTATTCGTATTAACCATAGTTAGGAATCCTTTTAAAATCTTGCGTTAACTCTAATTACACGCCATGAATTGGTTCTTGTAAAAGCCTAGGATCACGGACAGCAATAGGGGGCATTAATTTCCACTGGTAAAGAAAAAAGCCAAGCCACAAACCACCAATACCTGCAAAACAAGCAAAATGACTGATAGCAATTTTAAAATGCTTAGGGCTAAAACTGGGCCCAAGCAAATATAAGTAATCAAAGAAACGCATTAACAACAAGAAACAAGCTATGTATAGCAAGTTCTTTCGAACTCGTTTCGAATCCCGCGATAGTAAAAAAAGAAACGGAATTACAAAGTGACCAATCGCTAATATCATCGCAATGGTATGCCAACCCCCAGTTTGACGATTAAGAAAGTAGGTAACTTCTTCTTTAAGGTTTGCAGACCAGATTAGCAAATATTGGGAAAAGGTAAGATAGGCCCAAAAAATGATAAAGCCTAAGATAAAACTACCCATATCACGAAGGTAATTTTTACCAATGAATTTTTCGAGGTTACCACTTTTAACCACTCCACCATCATCGTAAAGCAAAATCATTGCAACGGTATGAAAAATCATCGCGCTTAAAATACAACCAAATGCAAACAAAACAGGATACATACTTGAATACCAATGCACATCAACTGACATAGCCCAATCAACAGAGGTTAATCCCGCTGTAACTGCAAAAACGACTAAACCAGGGCCGCTAATAGCAGTGAACCACCAACCCAAACTAGGGTCTGCAGATTCATCTTCTTTTTTAGATAAGTTGGTAAGAACTAAAGCAAGACCAATCCAGATTGAAAAAAATATGACCTGTCGAACCATAAAAAATGGAACATTGAGATAACTTGATTTCATCTCAATAATTTTATCTTTTAATGCATCTGGTTTTGCCCATTCGTACAAGTCAGGCAAACCTAAAACGACCAAAGGAACAAATAAAACAGCAAGCAACATCAGGGTACGACTTCCTGCTTCAAGCAAACGCCTAGTAGAAAAACCCCAAGCACCCCCTGCAACATGTTGAATCATTAGTAATGCAAGGCTGCCCAAACCAATTGCAAAAAAGTAAATAAACGACATCAGGTAAGATTGAAAGAATTCTTTTTTGTTTAAACCCATCATTACAAAACCAGCAACTAGCCCAATTGCACCAACAACGAATGCAACTTTTTGAATGGTATCAACCTTCGATTTTACATTTTCGGAAACAGCAAACATTACTTGGCCTCCTTTTGGGCTACAGTCTGGCCAGATGCTTTACTAAAGGTTTCTTGTAAAGCTCGAATGTAAGCAATAATTGCCCATCGATCCTTAGGGGAAATCTGTGCAGAGTAAGTACCCATACCGCCATATCCATTGGTAATGACTTGGAAATAATAGCCAGCAGGAGCGTCAGGCAAAGGAACCGAAGCGCCGGTTAAGTATTTTAGTCCACGAGAATGATCGATAAAAAAGCTAGGAGGTGGCAGGTATCCACGCTGAACAATCATCCCATTGCCCGCCCCGGTTACTCCGTGACAAACCGAGCAATAAATATTAAATCTTTCCTTACCACGGAGTATTAATTCTTCCGTAACTTCCATTGGGAAGGTTTCGAAATAAGGGGATTTAGCTTGATCAATCGTCATTACTTCCTTGGTAGGGTTTAAATCTTTCCAAGCTGTAACGGTGCCACCTTCTTTTAAACCCGAGTACAAATGTTCATTTTCGTAAAGCATTCCTCGTGCAACAGTACCTTCTTCATAAGGTCGATTACCACGGCCATCTGTAAAGAAAGTAGAAGGGACATGCATTTTGATTTTGGGTTGTTCCGCCATCTGCTGATAAAAGCCCCAGCCAATATCTTGCTTACCGCAACCCAAGCTTCCAGCAGCAATAAAAGCTGCGATTGAAAGATTTAATATGTAAGATGATCCAATAAGGTATTTTCTAATTGATTTAAACATTATTCAGGCACCTCCGAAACTTCAAAAGCATCTAAGCTTTCGAGAAACTGCTTGGTACCCTGAATATCAAATTTAGGATCTATTGCCTCGATACAGAGGAAGAACCTATCAGAGGTAACCAAAGAAAACCTAGGAACATTAAACAAAGGGTGATAAAGCTTAGGATAACCATTAAGCGCCAACATCGCCAAAACAGCAGTAAACGAAGAAAACAAAACTGTAAGCTCAAATTCTGGGGGGATAAATGCTTGCCAAGCATTTAGTGACCTACCACCAATATTTAAAGGATAATAGAACCAATCTGGAATGTATGGAGTCATAAAGGAAGGCGCACCACCTGAGGTTACCGTGGTCAAAGTCATCGCGGTAAGGAAACCAGTAAGCCCGCCACAAAAAACGATATAAGGAAGTTTGGTTCTTTTAAACCCAACCGCTTCGTGCAAATCTTCAACAGGAAAAGGACTGTATGCTTCCATAACAGTGTAGCCTTCTTCCCTTGCCTTGTTTGCAGCATTAACGATTTCTGTAGGAGTTTCGAACTCTGCAACTAAACCATAAGTTTTAACTTTAGGAGCTTCCATTAATGGCTACCTCCGTGAGGAGTGTGAGAATCGGTATTATGAGCATCTTTAGGATGATGGACATGAGATTGTGGCAGAAGGTGCTTCATTTCTGCGATCGAAATCATAGGCAACACTCTGCAGAAAACAAACAACAAGCTTAAGAACAAACCAAAGGTTCCGAAGAAGGTACTTAAATCCCAGAAAGTTGGGCTGTATTGACCCCATGAAGAAGGCAGAAAATCACGCTGTAAACTCATTAGAATCACGAAGCGTTCAAGCCACATTCCAATATTTACAACAATAGAAACACCAAATAAAATAAATTCATTTGATCGGACCCGCTTAAACCAAAGTACCTGAGGCATCAAGCCGTTACAGAACAGCAAGGCAAAGTAAAAATAACCGTAGGGGCCAAAGGCACGGTTCTTCATCATCAAGTCGCGTTCGTATTCATTAGCACTGTAATAAGCCATGAATGCTTCTACACCATAGCCATAGAAAACCATTAAGCCGGTGGTAAGCATAATTTTCGCCATATTATCCATATGCTTGTCAGTGATGAAATCTTTCATTCCATAGAAATGTCGAATAGGAACAGCGAGGTTAATAACCATAGCAAAGCCGGAATAAACCGCACCCGCAACGAAGTACGGGGGGAAAATCGTTGCGTGCCAACCGGGCAAGTTCGCAACAGCAAAGTCAAAACTAACAATGGTATGAACCGAAAGCACAAGAGGGGTACTAAGCCCCGCAAGCATAAGGTAAGCGGTTTCATAACGATGCCAGTGCATCGAACCGCCACGCCAGCCAAGAGATAAAGCGCCGTAAATCATCTTGAGAAATTTATTGGGTGTTTGATCACGAATGGAAGCAAAGTCGGGGATCAAACCAATATACCAGAAGGTTAAAGAAACAAGAAAATAGGTTGAAACTGCAAAAACATCCCACTCGAGTGGGCTTCGGAACTGAGGCCAAAGTTGCATCGTATTAGGGTAAGGAAGCAACCAGTAAGCAAACCAAGGCCGTCCCATATGGGCCAAAGGATAAAGGCCAGCACAAGCAACTGCAAACAGGGTCATAGCTTCTGCGAAACGGTTGATTGAAGTTCGCCAAGTTTGATGGAACAAAAGCAAAATAGCTGAAATAAGAGTACCTGCGTGACCAATACCGATCCACCAAACGAAGTTTACAATATCAAAGCCCCAGCCTACAGGAACATTCACGCCCCAAATACCAATACCTTCGTAAAGAAGGTAGGTAACGGAAACTAAAAGCACCTGAAGAATCATAAAGGCGATTGAAAAACCAATAATCCAGCCTTTAGGGGTGGCTGCAAAAATCACATTGGTAATTTTTTTTGTAAGGCTATCAAAGGTATAGTCGCCACCTAGCATAGGTGGTTGTTTATCGACTCGTACTTTTGGGTCTACTTCGGTTGCCATGGCTTAAGCATGTCCCTTTCCACTGGAAACCAGCTTGGGGTTTGGATTACGGACTTCCGCCAAATAGGTGGTACGGGGGTTAGTATTTAATTCGCTGAGGATGCTGTAATTAAATTTGCCACTATTCTTTTGAATTTTAGCTACCTTGCTGTTTACATCTTTGAGGTCGCCAAAAACGATGGCGTTTGCAGGGCAGGCAGCCTGACAAGCAGTAACAATTTCGCCATCTTGGATCTGACAATCTTTCGCACGATCAAGGGCTCTATTTTCCCGCTCGGCTTTAAGCTTGCCTCGTTTTTCAGCTTCAATTTCTGCTGCTCGAATTCGCTGGACACAGTAATTACACTTCTCCATCACGCCACGACTTCTTACCGTGACATCTGGGTTGTTTACCATCTTCATCGAAACCGATGCATAATCGGTGTATTGAAGGAAGTTAAACCTTCGAACTTTGTAGGGGCAGTTATTCGAACAATAACGGGTACCTACACAACGGTTGTAAACCATATCATTCAAACCATCGTAACTATGAACCGTAGCTGCAACAGGGCACACCTGTTCACAAGGAGCATTTTCGCACTGTTGGCAAGGCACGGGTTGATAATGCGCTTTAAGCTGATTAGGTTTAAGTGGATTACCTTCAAAGTATCGATCGATACGAATCCAATGCATTTCTCGACCGCGAGTGACTTCAAGTTTACCAACAACAGGAATATTATTTTCAGCCTGACAAGCAATGGAACAAGCCGAACACCCGGTACAAGTTGTCAAGTTGATAATCATCCCCCACTTATGCTGTTTGTAGGCATATTTTTCGGAGACAATCTCAGGCAACATACTTAATCTGGTTTTCCCTTGCTCTTCTTTATGATCATCGTGCTTATGGTCGTGACCTTCGTGACCGTGGCCTTCGTGTGCCAAGTGAGCTTCGGGCCCCATTTCCTCAACCCATTTATCATTTTCTATGCTGCCAGCAACGGTACCAGACCGAACCAAATGACGACCTTCCATATAATGATGACTTTGAGTACAAGCCAAGATATGCTGTTTTCCAGTTAAAACTGCTTTTAATCCAAGTGCGTTCCAAGGATCAGAAGATGTTCTGATTTTATAAACATCCGCGCCTACATCGCGGGTGCCTACTTTTCCTGCACGCTCTCTACCATAACCAAGTTGTACATTAATACTATTATCTGGCTGACCCGGAACCACCCAAACGGGCATAACCAATTCACGGCCTTGAACACTTAGCTTGATGGTATCGACATAAGCCCTACCGTGTTCGCCACCTGTAAAACCAAAAGAACTTGCGGGAGATCGATAAACCCCATCTTCAAGCTCGGGACGCTTTTCGGTTTTGAGAGAAACGCCCAGCTCAATCGCTGTTTTGAAGCTCATAATCGCTGCGTTGTCCCAAGTTATCTTGGTCGTCGACTTAGGCAACTCAAGCAACCAACCGTTATTTGCAAACCTGCCATCAAATACAGATTCATCGGGGCGGAAAGTAATTTCAAGGTTATCCTTAGAACCTTCCTTCCATTCGGGGGAAGCTTCAAACTTCTTACTTGCAGCTCGTACCGCTTCAACCAAAAGTTTTACTGATTTAATTGCAGCTCGTGACCCTTCAACCAAGCCATCGTGCAGTGATTTACGATAAAACTTCTCGAAAGGAACGGAACTCCTAATTGCAGTTTGCCCAGGTGCTTCGTACCAATTTTTCCAATAGTCTTTAACGATAGCGCTGGCATCACGATTAGGTCTTTCAGAAAGCCCGGAAAGCAATTCTTGAAAATTTCTGCCAAAATACAAGGGAGCTATCAACGGTTGTATTACCGTTGCAGTTCCATCAAATGCCCTAACATCTCCCCAAGATTCAAGAAAATGACTATCAGGAATATGCCAGTGACTTAACCTCGATGTTTCATCGTGGAATAATCCCATACGGTAGCGTAAAGGCACTTTTTCAAACGCTTCTTTAAACTTAAGGTCGGCAGGCATCGAGTAAACAGGGTTTGCGCCCCACACAAATAGCACCTTAACTTTGCCGAGGTTCATATCGTCAACCAAACCACGCAAAGATTTTGATCTTTCACCTGGTTTTGCGTGAACTGGATCAATGTAGGAAACAGTTTTCCCGTTATTTCCTAACTTTTCGTTGATGGCTGCGACAATGATATGAACCGATTCGGGTTGCTCATCGCCAACGATGACTAAGGTTGTGCCCTTTCCACGGGCAGCAAGGTCTTCGGCAGCAATTTCTGCAAAGCGTCTAGATTCAGCAGACAAGCCCTTTGGTTCAGCCACATCATCGACTTTAAGGTAGAAAGCGATCAAGTAAGCAAACCGTTCAATTTCCATAGCTCGCAAAGCGAGTCGATGATCAGCTTTTACGCCGGTGTTTGTAAGCGTGCTTTCCGCAACATACATACGGTTCATTTTGTCAAGTTTTTCGAGGTCACGACGAGAAGAAAATTCTCTTGTGTAGCGCAAGTGAGCTGGCCCACGACTTAAAAGGTCTGCATCTAAAGACAAAATAACATCTGCAGCACTAACCTTGTAAATCGGCTGGCAAGCAGAACCAAATGCCTTTGACAACCCTTCTATGCCGTTATCTGAAGCACTAGGTTCGTGCTGAACCCACTGCACTTCTGGGTAATCTTTGAAAAACTCATTACTTAACTGATCAACCAAAGAGGGGGAGGTAATAGTATCGGTAATTAAATAAAAACCTTTACCTTTTGGTAACTTTGCAAGTTCAGACTTGATACTAGCAACAACATCATCCCAAGATTTAGGACGACCTAAATGAGTAAGACCAGATTCGCGGTCGGGATCATAGAGACCTAAAACGGAAGCTTGCGCAAATACATCAGTAGCACCCAAACTCGAAGGATGATCTATATTACCTTCAATTTTCGTTGGCCTACCTTGATTACTTTCGGCGAGCAAACCGTTACCATACCCTGCTAAAGGCATAGCAGTGGCAAAGAACATAGATTTCCCTGGGGTTACACCTTCGGGGTCTTTAATGTTAGGGACAATCTTCCCGCCTGGAGGCCTGCACCCACTTAACCCAGCAAGGGCAAGTGAAGCACCCATCAGGGTGAGAAAATGACGCCTTGTTACAGGGTCTGTCCACTCGGCCGCCTGACGAGGAAACTCACGCTGGATCATCTCTTGGAATCCCTCGCCTTGAGCGAGTTCATCTAGGCTGCGCCAGTATTGTTTTCCATCAGTGTTCTCGAGTTTTTGCAAAACGGTTTCGAGGTCCATGATTTCTTTTTCTTTATTGTTCAACGATGACATGTTGAGCACTCGATGAGACTACGGATATCATACTTCGTTCTAAGCATTGAACCAAGAGTTGCCTGCGTGTGAGGCGAGCCGCTTTCTTGTGTCATATCCTCAGGTTTGAAGCTCATATTAAACACCTGATCACGCGGCCTAAGATGTTTCTCAGGAGCACGATGGCAATCTAAGCACCATTCCATTAGAAGTGTACCATTTTGGTAAACGGCTTGCATTTGATCAACTCGACCGTGACAAGAGACACAGCCAATACCTTTGGTCACATGAATACTATGATCAAAATAAACATAATCGGAAAGGCGATGAATTTTATGCCATTCAAGCGACTTTCCAGTTCGATAACTTTCTCGCACGGGCTCAAGCATCTTTGAACCAACCCAAATTTGGGAATGACAATTCATACAAGTCTTTGTTGGGGGGATGTTCGCATAGTTCGATTCTTCAACCGAGTTATGACAATATCTACAATCAATACCCAAGCCATTAACATGGTGGGCGTGACTAAATTGGACTGGCTGGGTGTAGGCTACTGCTTTGTGAGTTGCATAAGGTGTTCTTGCAAAAACCATAACGGAAGCACCTAGGGTAGATACCCCTACTACTGAACCAATAATAACAACCCAAGTAAGAACATTTGCGTAACGGGGAAAAGCTTGTGGCATTGTATCCTCTCGGAAGTTGCCCAATCTCATACTTTAAAATTCAAGTAAAAGATTTTGAATTTAAAATCGACATAATTATGTTAGCAATTAGAAACTGAAAAACTAACTTTAAACTAAAATCATTTCAATAAAATTTCCCAAGACTTATAGATAAAAATTATGAAATCAGTTGATAATAAACTATGAATGAAGACTTGAGCAATATATGAGCCAACAATTAAAAATCTGCAATTTAATTTGGTAATAGATTATTAGATAGACAAATTTAAGGGTCAAAAGAGTTATTTTCAAACGGTAAGGGCCAGTCCCATTCTTGTTATTAAGAATCCAGCCCAAAGAATTTACTAAATTTGAGACATTTGCAGATTTATTTTTCAAACGATTCTTCCCAAAAATCTTCGATGGCTTTCTTGAAATCTTCTTGATTATTCAAGTTTCTAAGGGAGGACAAGGAAGGGTCAAACTGGATTAGTGTTGGTTCTTCAATGACCTTTCCTTGGACTTTTTCTAACAGGAAAAAAGGCCTTAATTGGCCTTTTTTTAGCAATTCGGTCACTTCTTTAAGGATTTCCACTCGATAAACAGCCGCTAAGGGATGATAAAATCCTGCTGTCTTCGGGATACACATTTTACTAGCCCCAAGGTTAGCAATCATGCCTAGAACAAAGTCTTTTTTGAGGAATGGGACATCACAAGAAGAGAGGAAAATGGCATCACATTGGTTTTGAATTGCTTCTAAGCCAGCTGCTAGCCCCTCTAAAGGGCCCTTCCCTTCCTCTCTATCGGTTTGAAGAATTACTTCCCTAGGCAAAGCAGGAAGGGCTTGGCCTTTGGCAGCTACCACAACGATAGGAGAAAGAACCTCGCTCATAATACGAACAATACGCTGTAAAAGGGTTTCGTTTCCGAAAGGTAGGAGTGCTTTAGAGGAGCCCATTCTGCTGCTTTTTCCGCCACAGAGAATTATACCGCCTGTTTGCATAATAATTTCAGCTTTCTTGATGCATAAAACGATGATTTAAAAAGTTGAAGTAGAATCATTTAGACCAAGCCGGGCTAATTCCTGATCGCCGATCAAACCCGAGTTGGTCCAGTTTCTGGCAGAGTAATAAGCTTGAATTCTTGCGTTAAGGGAAAAAGCGGTGAGAGAATTCTGCCCGCCCGATTGAGTTTGCAAGGTTTCGGTTAAAAACCTTTGGGGCAAGGTATCTTCATCGGCTTGCCAACCTTCTCGAATGTTGAAAAGTTTTTTAATAGTAACGATTCGCTCCGCAGATAATTTAAGTTCGTTTTCGGTCATATTCCAACCGGTGACGAGAGAAAGAAGTTGGGCACTTTCCAGAAAAAGATTAGAGAAGACTCCACGCAAAAACTTACAAAGGATTAAAGAATCGATCAAAGCACTACGGTTTTCAGATTCTACCGCATTCGTTGCTAAGGCGGAGTCATCAAAACCACCCTCAGGAAGAGGAGAAAAATCGGATTCATAAGCACCAGACCGATTATGATCGGCTCCTCGGGTAGCGACCGCAAGGCCAAGCGCCATAGTTTGCAAGCCTCGGGGTTCATAGCCTGGCATTTCGAGCCCTTTAACTTGGGGTGCGAAGGCGATAGAGTTATGGCCAATAATAAGGGCAGCCTGCCTACTTCCCAGACAAAGAATTTCCCCCAATCCTTGTCGATTTGCAATTAAGTGAAGGGCTTTTTTGACAGCATCAATCGATCCAAATTTCAACCAGGGTTCATCTAGAATTTTCTTTTCCACACACTCCATAGCAAAAGCAAGCGTGCCTCCGCTTGAAATCGTGTCTAGCCCTAATTCATCGCAAAGACCCACTGCATCTGCAATATCTTCGGGGTTTTCGATACCACAGAGGGAACCAAGGGCAAACATACTTTCATATTCGATTCGCACCTTGCCGTTTTTACTTGCAAAAATATGTTCACAGCCAATTGTACAAGCAGCGCACGAATGTCGAGTTATTTTTTTAACTTGATCTAAGTGTTGGAAGTCTTGTTTTTGAACTCCCTCGAAGTGCCCTTCCTGAAAATTTCTAGTGGGTAGAACAGAAAGTCTGTTAAAAACCAGAAGGTTTGAAACGGTGCCTAACTCACGATACTTTGCTGTAGCGGGGCCAAAGCTTTTTGTAGAAAGATCTCGAGCTTTTTCGACAACTTTGGCAGGTTCTGCAACGGGGATTCTAAAAGAACCTTTAACCGCAATGGCTTTGATATTTTTGGACCCTAAAACAGCGCCTAAGCCGCCTCGACCTGCGTGCCTTCTTTCGTGACTTAAATTAGCGAAAAGAACCTGATTTTCACCTGCCAAGCCGATTGCTGCAATTTGAAAGCCCGAACCCAAAATCTTATGCAAGGCCTCGGAAGTAGCGAGAGAACTTAAACCAGAAAGAGCATCGGCACATTGAAATGAAATTCTGCCGTCTTCAATAATCAGTACTTTTTTAGTTAAACTTTTCCCGATAATGACGAGGGCATCGTAACCTGTTTTTTTTGCTTCAATTGCAAAATGCGATGAAGATAAGGCATCACTTATTCGGTTAGTTAAAGGCGATTTAGCTATAACCGCAAATTTTGCAGAGGTGGTGAGGGAAGTTCCTACCAAGGGGCTAAAGCAAAAAATCAAGGGTGCTTGGGGACTTAGGCTTGCCATTTTGGGGCTTGATTCTTGCATTAAAATCCAAGTGCCTAGGCCGACTCCACCTATATAATTGCGCAGAACGGTTTCTGGAATCTTTATTTCAGTTGCAGTTTCGGTTCCAACATCGATTCTTAGATATTTCTGATGGTAGCCAAACATTGTTTCTCTTTATGGCGATGAAAACTATTTAGTTAATTCAGTTAAACTAACAAAAACTGGCGGAATTGCTTGCGAAAAAGGGGGCTTTGCTCACGAGTTTACGCAAAAAACTGATTTATCCTAGGATTAGCTAGTCAAAACTTAGTTCTTCTCGTAATATACTATTCTAAAATCTTTTTATGATGGAGTTTACGATGTACGCTGTTTTTGAAGATGGTTCAAGACAATATCGGGTTAGCGAAGGCGATATAGTTCAGATCGATTTGCGAGAGGAAGAAACTGGCAATATCGTAGAAATTACGAGTGTATTGCTAGTTGCAGATGGAACCGATGTTAAAATAGGCCAACCCTTGGTGAGTGGGGCCAAAATATTAGTTGAAGTCGTGGGCGAAGCCAACGAAAAGGTTCGGATTCAAAAATTCCGTAGGCGTAAGAACTATCGCAGGCTAAAAGGCCATCGTCAGCACTATACCTGTGTTAAAGTTACAAAAATTTCTGTGTAGTAAGGTTCAGACTAATATAGATTTAAGATAAGGCCTTTGGTTTAAAACCTAGGGCCTTTTTTATTTCTCCTCTTGTTAATAATTCGACTTTAAAAGTAAACTTACTCCTAGGGATTTTTGGCCCGCTAAATATGGCCTCAAATCAAGTTCTTTGTAGAAGTCAGGGAGTGACTCAAATGCTTTTAATTCGATGCATTTCAATTTTAGTAATATTACCCTTTTTACTTTCTACGCTGACTTTGGCTCAGGTGCCCTTGCCACTTGATCCTTTAGTTCCTGTACCAAGCTCAAAACCTTTACCAGGTGCCAATCAAGGTGTTGTCCCTGTTTCTATAAAATCAAGCGAAGCACCCAGAAGGATTGGGGCGTCTTTTGATGAAAATAAGTTTACCCCATTGCAAAAACAGTTTTTCCAAAGTGGCAAAAGCGGTGCTGATTGGCTTTATAGAATGAATACCGTTAAGGGAAGGTTCATTAATGGAATTCGGCCCGCACTAAAAGTGGAAATGGAAGAAGAAAACTTTATACACCAGACGATTGCAGCCTTGGCACTGGCAAGGGCCGCACGAATTTACAAGGATGATCGGTTTGCTGTTCGAGCCAGTCAGGCGATACTACTGTTGTTAGAAGAAACAATGATGGACCCAAAAAACCCATCTGCCCGTTATACCGTGATGCCAACGCAAATTTTAGACCGCCAAATGTCTGCAGGTTTAATGCTTCTTGCTATTTGTGAGCTTCCAAATCCAAAAGCTGATTTACTAGAAGCAGGAGAACAATTTGCAAGTTACTTAAAGACTACTCTGCAAGAAACCAGTGGAATTGACAAAGAATTTACCGTTGAGGAATTTGATTCCAAGGGTTCTGAATCTGCAATTGCAATTGCAGCACTATTAAAAAGTAATCAGTTGATGCCTATGCCTTGGAAGGTTGAAGTTGCAAAAAAAGCGATCATTACGCGGTGGAATGCTTGGAAAACGCAAAAAGATGTGGCACCCTCCGCTTGGCGGATTCTCGCTTTGAATGAAGCTTATAAAAGTGGTAATGAAAAAGCTTATGCAGAACTTGCATTTGAAATTGCCGATCGACTTTCCACTTTGCAATACGATCAAATTGATCCAAGAAAGCCTGGTTGGTACGGCGGGATGAAAAATTTCTCGACGCATAGCAACGAACATATGCCCACCGTAACGACTTGCATTCTTGCAGAAAGCTTTGCGGTAGTTTGCCAATGTGCACAGTTAGCAGCGGATATTTCTAGGCACGAGAAATACCTTCTTAAACTTGAACAAGCTTTGCAATTTTGCCAAACGATTCAGTACAACGATTCCAACACTCTGCATTATTCCGATTGGTTTAGGCCTCGTTTACTTGGTGGATTTTATAAATCGGCACAAGACGGCGACCTAAGATTAGATTACACTAGCCATTGCGTGGCAGCGTATACGATGTATTTGCAGGTCTGCCCGATTGGCTCTTAAAACTGGCCAAATAGCTTATTTTTATCTATAATACAAGGAATAACGGTTTGGAGTTCATATCGTTACCCCGAGGCAAAACTAGCCCTAAAGTATGGTTTGATTCATGAGCGATGAACGAGCACCTAGCCCCCGGCCTAAATGCCGTAGCCTTATGGGAATTCAAATTCTTTCAACAGGAAGTTTTGTTCCAGATCAGGTTATTACCAATGCTGTACTTGAACAGCAATTTGGCTGCGATGCTGATTGGATTGTAAAGCGCACTGGAATTCTTGAACGCAGACACGCGTGGCCCTATCAGGCCACCAGCGACTTAGCGTTTGAAGCAGCAAATCGCTGCCTAAAAAAAGCTAACATCAAGCCTAAAGATGTCGATCTTCTTGTCCTAGGTACTTTCACACCCGATATGTCTTTCCCTTCTACTGCTTGCCTGCTTCAAGATCGATTAGGCCTAACTTGTGGCGCCATTGAAATCGAAGCTGCGTGTGCGGGATTTATGTACGCACTTATAACAGGTGCAGCTTATGTTGCTGCTGGGATTAGTGATACCGCCTTAGTTATTGGTGCGGATTGTAATTCACGCGTATTAAACCCTAAGGACATTAAAACTTATCCCCTTTTTGGCGATGGTGCGGGGGCTGTTTTACTTACCAAAGGAACACCCGAGCAAGGTTTGATCAGTTTTAGTTTAGGGGCAGATGGCGGAGGGGGCGACTTACTTAGCAGGCCCGCATGTGGCAGCAGAATGGTGCCTACACCAGAAAACATTGAAAAAGGCTTACACTACATGCATATGGATGGCCGGGCTGTTTTTCGCTGGGCTGTTGCTATTCTTTGCGACACGATTCAAGATGTTCTTACCCATAGTAAAATCAACTCCGATCAAGTGGACCTCTACATTCCCCATCAAGCTAATATCCGGATCATTAATGCTGCAATCGATGTGCTTCACATCACACGAACCAAGGTTTATAATAATCTTGATCGGTATGGAAATACCTCGGGTGGTTCTATTCCAATCGCCTTAGATGAAGCACTAGCAGAAAATCGGATTCGTAAAGGCAACAAGGTGATTATGAGTGGGTTTGGTGCTGGCCTTACTTGGGGGACTGCTTTATTTCAATTATGATTGCAGGCTTTTATGTTCGAATTTTTCGAGCACACCGCAGATCTAGGCTTCAGAATTCAATCCCCAAGCAAAGAGCAATTATTTGAAGAGGCTGCTCAAGCTCTTTTTGCTGCTATTTGTTCCAATCCAGAACTCATCTTACCTAGTGTTCAACTTACCCTTACCCTTCACGAAAGTAGCACAGAATTACTGCTACGAGACTGGCTTGCACTTCTACTTACTACTTTTGAATCAGATAAAATTATATTTTCTAGCTTTATTGTAACCTTTGATGGCGACCAACTTAATGCTATCGTTATGGGGGAACCTTTCCAACCCAAGAAGCACGGCAGAAATCACGAGGTTAAAGCTATCACTTACCATCAGCTTGTTTATCAAGAAAACGAAAGTGGATTTCTTGCTGAAATCATTGTCGATATTTAAAGGAAACTTAATCCGATGAACCAACAACCTTTTCAAGGGCGACTAGAAAAAGTTGATACTTGCTGCTGGAGGATTCCAAAAAGTTATAAGCAAGGAATGCTAGTCGATGGCATTATTTTCGCAAATGAATCACTTCTCCAAAAAGCCAAACAAGACCTTGCACTAGAGCAGGTTGCCAATGTTGCGTGTCTACCCGGGATCATCGGGGCAAGCCTGGCGATGCCTGATATTCACTGGGGCTATGGATTTTGCATCGGCGGGGTTTGCGCTACTGATCCCCAAGAGGGCGGGGTTATTAGCCCAGGGGGCGTAGGTTACGACATTAATTGCGGTGTCAGACTCGTACGAACCGATTTAACATCGGAAGATGTCAAACCTAGACTTAAGGTTCTTGTTGATGAGCTTTTTAAAAGAATTCCTTCGGGCGTCGGGCAATCGGGCAAGTTTCATTTCCAAGCCAAAGAAATGAATCGCCTTTTGGGTGAAGGCCCATCTTTTCTCCTTGAACGCGGACTGGCTACTCTGGGTGACATCGAACATACCGAAGCAAATGGATATTTAAACGGTGCTGATCCTTCACAGGTCAGTAGTGTTGCGCAAAAGCGTGGAATGGATCAGTGTGGCACTCTAGGCAGTGGAAATCATTTTCTTGAAGTCCAAGTCGTGGATCAAATTTTTGACTCCCACGCTGCAAAGGTTATGGGACTTTTCGAGAATCAAATCTGCATTATGATTCATAGTGGATCCCGCGGATTAGGGTACCAAGTTTGCGAAGACTCTTTGGTTAATCTTAGGAAAGCACCCGAAAAATATAAAATCGAACTTCCCGATAAGCAGCTTGCCTGTGCCCCTGCAGAAAGTTCAGAAGGCCTTTCTTACTTGGCTGCTATGCAATCTGCTGCTCATTTCGCCTGGTGTAATAGGCAATTGCTTATGCACCAAACACGCGAGGCCTTTGCTTCAGTATTTGCTCAAACTTGGCAAGAACTTCGCATGAATCTGGTTTACGATGTATGCCATAATATTGCTAAGTTTGAAGAACATCAAGTTGCAGGAAAAATGAAAAAGCTTTGGGTGCATCGTAAAGGTGCAACTCGAGCCTTTCCCCCGGGACATAAAGACATCCCTAATTCTTATCATTCGATTGGCCAGCCTGTTATTATTCCGGGCGATATGGGGCGCGCTAGCTGGGTTCTCGTTGGACAAGAAGGCAGTATGCAAAGATCGTTTGGCACAACCTGCCATGGCGCAGGGAGATTACTAAGCAGAACAGCGGCAGCCGCTTTGGCAAAGGGCAGACGCATTGACCAAGAACTAGCAAGCCTTGGCATAATCGCTCGGGCCGCAAGCCTTAAAGGGCTTGCAGAAGAACATTCCGATGCTTACAAAAATGTCGACGAAGTTGTAGCTGTGGTTGAGGAAGCAGGGCTTTCTAAAAGAGTAGCCCGTATGAAACCTATTGGTGTTATTAAGGGCTAAACTTTTTAGTTTTTATGCGCTTTATGACAACCGTTACAAGAAGTTCCTAGCTTGCTTATAGCAGCATCTGCCCCGGATTTATTCATAGCTGTAATTGCAGTTTTCAAAACTGTTACATCATCTAGGTATTCTTTATTTAAGGTGGCCCAAGAAGCTACCTCACCTTTTGGGGGCTTGTTCTTACCTAAGGCAGTTACAAGAGAAACAAATTCATCGGCATCCGATTTAAGGTTGGCCCAGTTAGGAGCAGGGGCTTTGAGCCCTTTTTGTATTTGGGGGAATAGTCCACCGGCTTTGTTAACTTTGGTCATTATTTCTTTAACATCGGGGCCTTGGGCTAATGCCAATTGAGATAAGGCGCAAGAAGCAAAGTAAATTGCAGCGGGAAAGAAAATCATTTTCACAATCTGGGTCCTCCAGAATTTAAAGGCTTAATAAAAACAAAAGCAGATTAACAGCATAACCTGTCAACCTGCTTTTTGTGAACGCCAATATTTTGGCTAAATCTTACTTGTGAAGGCTATGGCAACCTTTGCAATCAGAAGCGACTTTGAATGCAGCTTTGCCTTTTACAGCTTCTTCTGCTTCTGCAATCATTTCTTTGCAACGCTTTACCCAAGCATCTTTGTCGCCCTTTTTAGGCGTGTTTTGGCAAAGTGCGGTATAGACTTCGACGAGCATTTTCTTTTCGTCGTCGCTAGCCTTGCCACCCTTAACTTTAGAAAGCAAAGCATTACTACCTTGAGCTGCTTTCATAACTTCCTTAATGCTCCACTTTGGATCAGCGGCAGCATTGAGGCTGAAGCCAATAACAGCTAAAAACATAGCTGCTAAAGCAAATTTCTTAACGGTACCCATACTAAAATCCCCTTTAAAACTAATCCCCATCAAAGCAAGAATACCCACGAGAAAACACCGAGTTTTCGATAAAACATAGGTTAATTTATGCTAGGCAGGAGGAAAAAGAAGCAAATATGCCCTTTTCCCATAAGTTCTTAATTAATCGTATATTGAAAGTGTGTCAACACAATAGTGATGAAATAAAACAAATTCAAAAAATGAGTAAAAAATTAGAATAAATGAAAAGAGACAATATTAAAGTCCCTTTTTAGCTTGGGTTTTTAATGCTACAAATTCTGTTGCAGATACTTTTTTAACGGTACCGTTCGTCATAAGAACCCACCCGCCCAAAGTTTCAGTTTCTTTATCAAAGGCAATAAGTTTTCCTTCACTTTTTAAAGAATCTCCCTCGCCCAGCATTGAATTGCCCCAAAAAACCACGAGAGCACCGGATTTAACAGCATTAAAGGAAGCTGGAAAGTTAGATTCAAAAGGTTGTAAATCCGCAATTTGAGTTGGTTTTCCTGTGCCACACCGTAATAAGTCGCCTAATTCTTTAACCACCGCCTCCTGCGGTTCCATTCCTGAGCCAATACCTCCAGAGTTTCCACCGCCACATCCAACAAGCCCTACTGCTATGAAGGCACATAGAATTAAATTTTGATCATTCATAAAAACATCACTCAATAAGGTTTTAAACGAAGATAAATTGTTTACAAAGTTAGAATCCGGGAACCTCGCCACCTGCTCGAGTGCCTAATCCCTGCCAAACGGTAAATGCTATGCTATTGTTTATAAATCGCACCGAACCATCTGCAAGACAAACCCCTACTCCACCCGAATGGTAACTACTAGCAGCAACATGTTGGTAAGCTATAACGGTATCACCACAATTATATTTTTGAGTTGCGGTATTACCAGTATTTACATTCCAATTGGGCGGAAGTGTATGGTTATAAGTTGTTGTTCCTGTTAAATTTCTTGCAAATTGTAAACCAACATATTTGATAGAAGAAGTCCAAGGATTTCCACCTGCAGCACAAGGGCCAACCGCTCTCGGGTCGGATTCAGTTGCTGGTGTTACAGCAGCGTTAAGAACAATTACAGTATTATCTCTACCGGCAACAGCAGGCCAAGGGTGGGTGGTACGCATAACTTCCGCAAACAATGCGGTGTTACTTGTGCCATCGGTAACATCTGTAATTCTGGTGCCTCTCACCCCAGTGCCGGAAAAAATCCCAGCCAGTTGATTCGTCTGGGTTCCAATGCCACTCGCACCAAGACAAGCAAAATAATTTAATCGCCCTTGATACCCCGCTGTTCCATTAACATCGTTTGAACCCCGCTGACTAGCGGAAGAGTCTGAAGGGCACATGAAAATTGAAATGTCTTGCGTTCTTGCAACTAAATTAACATTTGGCATTGCAGGAAGTGTAGCCACCACCGCAACATCATTCCAAGTTCTATAATTTAAGTTAAATTGATTAAACTTACTAGCTTGTTCTACATAGGCTAAAATCAACGCTTGTGGGCTCGCATCGTTAGAGTAATTGATGCCCCCAACATTAACCATGCCAAACCTAGGTGGTAGGAAACCGTTCGTACTTTCATAATTGTGGGAAGCCAAGCCAAATTGTTTGAGGTTATTTTGGCACTTCATCCTCGCAGCAGCTTCTCGCACCTTCTGCACCGCGGGTAGCAGTAATCCGATCAAAATCGCAATAATAGCGATTACCACTAGCAACTCAATAAGCGTAAATGCGTTGTGAACTTTTTTCATTTTGAAACCTAAAGTTTTGATTTAAGACCGAGCGATTCTTAATCAAATAAACATAAAAAATTTTTAAATAGGTATATTAATCTTACTATACACTTAAATTATAGAAAAGGATATTTTTTCAAGCAAACCTATATTATGAATTCTTCAAGAAGTGAAGCTGCAACTTACCTAAAAAAACTAGCCTTAGAACAAGGTTTTGATCTTGCGGGCATTGCAACTGCAACCAAATCAGATGGTTTTCCTCATCTAATAAAGTGGTTGGAAAAAGGCTACCAAGGCAAAATGGATTACATTCCCAAGCGCATTTCTGCATACGAAAACCCCGCCTCACTCCTTACCAATGTCCAAAGCATTCTAATCGTGGGCTACAATTACAACCATAAAACATTACCTAACAACGCTTTAGCCAAAGTCGCAAGCTATGCCCACGGGCAGGATTACCACGAAATCCTTTGGGATAAACTTACCATCCTTCTTAACACATTTCAGCAGCGCTACCCAGAATGCATAGGCCGGGGGGTTGTCGATACAACTCCGCTATTAGAGCGAGATTTTGCCAAGCGAGCAGGCTTAGGTTGGATAGGCAAAAACACTATGCTTATCAACAAAAAGGCGGGTAGTTTTATGGTGCTAGGCGCCCTTTTAACCACCATGGAATTAGAACCCGATGCTCCAATTATAACCGACCATTGTGGCACCTGTACCGCTTGTATCAAGGCTTGCCCCACCCAAGCAATTGTCTCTCCAAAAATTCTCGATGCTACCAAATGCATTAGTTACCTTACCATTGAACTTAAGAGTGAAATTCCTGTTGACCTTCGCCCAGGAATGGGGGATTGGATTTTTGGCTGTGACATCTGCCAAGATGTTTGCCCTTGGAACACCAAAGCACCTCTAGCCAAGGATTGGAACCTTTACCGCAACCCTGAATTAGAAGCTATTGACCCTGTAGAATTACTGGAATTAAGCCCTGCCGATTTTAAAAAGAAGTTCCGACATACCCCATTTTGGCGACCAAAACGCAAAGGGATTCTACGAAATGCTTGCATCGTTTTGGGTAACATCGGGACTAAAGATCATTTGCAAGTATTAGAAAAGGCCCGTTTAGAAGACGAGCCTTTAATTAGTGAAGCTGCAGCGTGGGCGATTCAAAACATTCAACTACGCCTAGCAATTAAACCTAATCCAGTGGAATCGTAACGGTGTTATCGCCCGCTTTAATCACTGCCTTGATGGTGGAAGTATCAACCTTAGCAAGCCCAGTAGGAAGAATATTGGGCCCAACTCTTCCATCTTCTAACCTACGAGGACTGCGCTTAACGATAGTTAAAACATATTCCCCTTCGGGAACTCCATCAAAGGCTCCGTAGGTAGAAATCTTGGCAACTCCATCTTGATTTGTTAAGCCATCAGCAACCTTGGTAGCCTTTGGCAAAGTGGCGAGGTGGAAAACAATTTCTGCATCGCTTAAGGGTTTGCCCTTTTGTGTCACTTTAACATTGGTCAGGAAAGTTTGTTTTCTTTTTGAAGTAGCAACACCGGTTTCATCGGACTCGGGTATATTAAGGGCATCATCTAAAATACCTTCGAGCAAAATATTAGCAACAACAGGGCCCTTATTTTTCATAGTCACCCAAGCGATATGATCAAATTCGCCATACACTGGGCCACGAAGTTTACTAGCCCCGCCTGTCGTAGATAAACTGTAATAGCGCATACCATTTCTTTGGAATTTTTGATAATGGTGGACATGCCCAGCAAAGACGGTGTAATTTTTTCCTTGCAGAAGATTTTCAAAATCGAGCCAGCCATTTTTTTCAACTGAAGTTTCGTTCCATAGTGGCTTGTGCAAGAAGGTAATTATCCATTTTGCTTTTGCGTTATCTGCAATCGCTTTTTTCATATATTCAAGTTGGGCTTTGCTAAACCTAGTTGATTCTTCATTGTTTTTCTCAGGTGGATCTTCCGAACTTAAACAAAGAAAAAGCACATTCCGATAAACAAAGTGGTAGTAAGGTGCACGATACTTTTCCACATACATTTTTTCTTGCATTTGATTGGTAATATCGTGATTGCCAGGAACATAGAAGAAAGGCATCTCTAGCCTTTTCACATAAGAATTAAATTCAGTCCATTCTTGCTCGATCTTTTCTGATTTCTCGCTATAGCCTTCGATGAGGTCGCCAACCGACATAACAAATTCTGGTTGCAACAAGTTGAGTTGTTGCATAGCTTGAGAAAAGATTTTAGGCCGATGCCCGCCAGTTCGGTCGCTTACCACAGCAAAGCGAAACTCATCGGGGTCGTTGTTCATTTTCAAACTAGTCCAAGGGTTTTTATCTCCAACCTGAACTTGTAAACCTTTTTCGGTGGTTGGTTTTTCAGAAAGGGCAACTGCGGTTATTAAAACGATCCCAACAAAGCCAAAAACCAAAGTTCTTTTCATAAGTCACCTTCGAAAAAAATTTTCAAAAAAGTAATGATAGGATATTGCAACAAAAAAGGACTTTGTTCAAGTAACAAGTAAGGGAATTACAAAACTTTTGCAGATCCTTCACAAATTAAAGGTTGAGTTTTGTTGGCTAAGTGTCGGTAGAAGTGGCACGAATAACCTGCAATTTAGGCATAATCGTTAAGATAAAGGCAAATCCTTTATCTTGTTTTTGGCCTTGTAATTGCGCAAACTTTCATTTTTCTTGATGATGAAACTACTGTTATTATGCAAACAATTAACATTCATTTATTTGAAGGGTTTTGTTTATGGCTCATAAAATTCTCCAAGGCCTTCGTATCGTTATCACGGGGGCTTCTCAAGGCATTGGCAAAGCCTTGGCAATCGAAGCTGCTAAAAAGGGAATGAGGGTTGTTGCTGCTGCCAGAAGTGCCGATCTTCTTTACGACCTTGCCTCTGAAGTTAAGCCCCTTTCGGGCGGTGCGCTAGCCACGGTAATAGCAGATGTGACCGACCCTGCAGGCAGAGAAGCGATGTTACAAGCAGCGATGGAAAATTTTGGTGGGGTAGATATTTTGGTAAATAATGCGGGAATAGGGGCCACGGGGCATTTTGCAGAAGGAAGCTTGGAAACGCTTCGAAAAATAATGGAGGTCAATTATTTTGGCCTAACGGAAACAACGCGCATTTTCATTCCCGAGCTGAAAAAAAGTCCGAACGCCGCAATCGTTAATATTTCATCGGTTGCAGGCAAACGAGGAATTCCAGCTAGAGCCGATTATTCCGCAAGCAAATTTGCAGTCCAAGGTTTTAGTAACGCCCTGAGGGCAGAGCTTGCGAAGGATCAAATTGATGTTCTGGTTGTTTGCCCGGGCCTAACCCAGACTAATTTTTCTAAAAATATGATTGAGCAAAAAGCAAAGTTAAAAATGGATCATTTACGCGGTATGACTTCCTCAGAAGTTGCCCTGCATACATTAAAATCAATCCAAACTGGAAGGGCCGAAGTTTGCCTAACCTTTAACGGCATTCTTATGGCGTTTGTAAGCCGATTTTTACCAAAATTAGCAGATAGAATTGCTAGAAGAAAAGTACTCTCTCTTTTTAAAGATGAAATGGCTCAGCGGAGGCTTAAAAAGCTTGATTTACTTAAAGCAAAGGTCTAATTACAACCCAGCTTTTTTAAATCTTTATCTTCCCAATTCAGTTGAATGCTTGATTCTTACCACGATAACATATAAATTGCCTTCTGATGCTGGAGTGGCGGAATCGGCAGACGCATCGGACTTAAGGTTTTGAGCACCGGGAAGGGAAACCGCCCGTGTGAATTCAGTCGAAGTCGGGGAAACCGCAGCACAAAGTAGGTGGCGGCAATCCCGAGCCAAGCGTGGTTTTTTCCACGAAGGTGTAGAGACTTGGTGGCTGAGACCTAAAGCCTTCGGGCCACGGTCAAGGGAAAGTCCAGACCACAAACCGCTCTTGCGGGTGGCGTAAGCCATAGTGGTATGAAAATCCGAAGGGGTGAAAACTCCGTGAGGGTTCAAGTCCCTCCTCCAGCATCTTTATTTTTCTAGGACTTTCTATGTCCCTTGCTTATGACCAAAACGGCCTGCAATTTCATTACCCTGATGCTTGGTCCCTCGAACGGGAAGAAAGCCAACAAGGGTGGTCCATCACTCTTCAAAGTCAGGGAACAGGTTTTCTTCTCATTGTTTGCGATCAAGAGATGCCACAAGCAGAAGAAATGGCAGAGGCTACGCTTGAAGCCTTACGCAAAGATTATCCACTTTTAGAAGCTGATTCAATTATAGAAAACATTTGTGGTCAGCCAGCGATAGGCCACGACATAGGGTTTTTCAGTTTAGATTTAGAAAACACTTGTAAGACGCGTTGCCTCTATATACAAGATGGCACCCTGCTGTTTCTAAGTCAATCGAGCGATATTGATTACAAAAAGTTTGGGCCCGCAATGCAGGCCCTTTATGCTTCCATTAAAATTGATAACGAGTAAACCTCGTTATTTTCCTGCAAGTTGACTGGTGCTTGCGTCGTAACTGATAAGCAAGTTATAAAAGGAAGTATAAAAAGGTCTGTCGCCTTCTACCGCAGGAGCAAACCTCAATCCATTACCTGTCATATGATCGATAAGGGCACTAACAGTAGCGCCCTTAGCGCCCCATTTTCCATTGAGGTAATTAACTGAATTAGGTTCAGTAAGATTTTTTAAACCTTCTTCAAGATTGTTTGCAAATCTTTTGGATTGAATGTAATCCGAGGGGGAAAGGTCGCCCACCATATTTTTAATCAGCTCGCTAAGATCGTTGATTGCATCTTTAAACTTTTTATAAGTTTCGGGTTCAAGGCTACCAGAGGAAGCCTGCCTAAGGGCTTCGGGGGAAACGCGATTAATGTTGTCGCGAGGGGCTTTGAATTCGGGTCCTTTAAGAACCATAGGCCAAACAAGGTCGCCCCCATTTTTAAAAATACCAACGCTACCCGCAGCGGTACCGGTTGTCATATTTAAATGGCGCAAAACTTCTTCGCTAATGGGAATAGAGGGTCCTTTAATTCTGGAAGTAAGCTCGGTTTTTTGAATTGCAAAGTAGATATTATTTAAAGCTTTAGCAGACCAGATATCACCATTAGCAGGATTATTACGGGCTAAACGAAGGGCTTCTTGACGATCTTTTTCATCTAATTCTGCACGAGTTGGGGTATTTGCCTTTTCGTAGGCATCTTCATCAAATTTGGCCCTACGATTAGCGACCTTAGCGTTTTCAACTTGTTCTTTACCCAAACGAGCTTGCTGAGTCGTAAAATAATACTGAGCATTAGCGTTGGTCATCGAGGAAAGACCCTGAAAGTAGCTGCCCATCCCGCCGCCACCGCCACCACCACCACCGCCACCGAAGCCGCCACCAAATCCGCCACCATAACCACCACCACCACCGCCGCCGCCACCAGTGAATTGCTGGTAGGTGTTAACAATAGGCTGGGCAACTTTAGGAACGGGAGGGGCGTTGGTTTGTCCACCAGCACCTTGAATTTGGGCATAGGCTGGCTGAATTAAAACAGCTAGGCCAAAGAAACCAAATAAAACAATTTTCACATTAAAAAGCATATTCATAACAACACCTAAAGTATTGAGTCGAAAAAATATTAAACCAATTTAATCAATAGACCTAGAAGGAACGGTACCTTTAGGAACAAGTTTTTTCCACTTTTCAACAATGGCCTCACGCTCTGCTTCGGGGCCGGTCGGGTTAAATTTCAAGTCTCGACCTTTGGGAACCAGACGATGCAAATGCCAATGGGAAAGGGCACGAATCCCAATTTTCTCGTTGCTAAGGTAGTCGATCAAAGCTTCAAAAGTTTCTGGTTCTTTGAGTTCATCATCGCCAAAAGAATGAAGCAGATCGATAAAAATTGCAGCTTGATTTTTACTATAGTGCCTTCCTGTCAACATAAATTCGTATAGTTTTAAATCTTGGCCTGCCTTACGGCCAATCCAATGCCTAAGACTAATGATGCCGTTATCCAGCACATCGTGGTATTTTGTTTCGGCAATAATTTTATAGAATATTTCAAGCTGATCTAAAGCCAAAGTAAGATTAATTGCTATAAATCTTTCCTCTTTATCAGAGGACTTAGCCATAGAACAAAGTAACTCACCCAAATCTTTTCCAGCAAAGAACTGATCTTTTAATTTTTTACCCGCCATCAACCTAGAGAGAATAAGTGGGTTGGTAAGGTCGGGGGGTAAAACCCAACCGGGGAGTTTTTCCAACTTGGATTTAACGGGAATTAGACCCCCTGCACTATGCCATTGGAGCATAGCAGGGCCCGGGGGAGCAGACATAAAGTGGGTAGAATCATGGTCAAAAACTTCGCTAGTACCTTTAGTAGCAATGTAAATTAAATCGAAACCTGGGTCGACTGATTCTTTTTTATTCGGGTTAAAATGGGTGCCTTTAAGCCAACGGCCTAAACCTTCCAATGCACAAGATGCCCCCGGTTCGTTTAATTGAACCGAGCCGTTATCCTGACCATCAAGCAAAATAATATGACACAGTGCAGAACCCTTTTCCTTGGTGTTAATAAGTTCGATACGACCTCGTTCAAAATTTATATTAAAATCTACACCCGCTTTAGGAGGCAAAAGCTTGATAGCTGATTCTCTGATTGGAAGGGGTGAAGTTCCTGCAACATCGCCCCAAAAAGTAAGCCTTACTGATTTATCAATATTCTCGATGGAGGAACCAGCACCAGAAAGGATAACATCACCTTCAAAAAGTTCCTCTTCGTGAGCAACGGTTTTCCAAGTGGTGCTTCCCGCGGGTTGGCGAACTAAAGCGCCATCTTTACTTAAGCTACGGGCAACAGGTGTTTTTTTAGTTTCATAAACCACCACCCGTTTGCGTTTGAAAAGTAAACCAAAATCTGCGAACACAAATTCAGTAAAAAAACTAGTTGCAATTAACCCAATAAGGGCACTTGCGAAAACTAGTTTTAGCCAAGTAGCTTTCCTGATTAGTCCCGATCTGCAAGCATTCATAATAACCCCTAGAAAAACCTACTATTAATTATACGCATTAGCTAAACCAAAAAGCGCAAAAAGCCTTAAACTATTTGGCGTGAAAAACTTCTATAGGAAGTTCAAAGGAAGAAGTCCTCCCCGAAATTTGATCTTCAGCTTTGATTTTAATTGTAAACTTACCTTGACGATTAAGCGAAGCATGAAACTGGATTGGAACCAACCGATTTTCAACTGGTACATCTTTGCTAATTTCAGCTACGGGAGGTTTCTTCACTGTTGGCTTGCCATTCGAATCGAAAATTTCCATCGTTAATTTAAGCTTAGGCAACTTAGAACTATCTCGAGAAAAACCTGCCACAGAAAGGCTTAACCACAGTGATTCCCCAGTTGCAAATATTGCAGTTGGCACGGTTGAGTCACGATCTGCTGTTGTACGAACCAATACGATATCTAAGCCGGGCTTTACCAATTCAAATTCCTTGGTTATCACTGCGGTCGAATTTGATTTCTTATCCTTGGCAGTTACCTTAACAGTGTATTTACCTTCAGGCTGTTCATCACCAATATTAAGTTGAGTAAAACCAGGCAGGCTATTACCCCCTAGTGAATCAAAGCCTACGATGTCTTTAGATTCGTGTTTGTATTCTAGCCGACCATTAATAGAAACTTCGGTGATAAGAGAATAAACCACCTTGCCTTCGGGATCGCCTTCGATGCCTACGACATCAAAGGCCATAACAAAAGCATCACCACGAACGAATTTATTGGAAGTCCTAGGTAAGCCAGGAACACCGTGCAAGAGTCTTGCATTTTCGATCGAAATTTTCCCTGATTGTTCAGGAATAAGAGCAAGAAGACAAGAAAGGCCAAGAGTTGCGGTCCACATTGAAAAAATCTCCACCGAAAACTTCAAGGGAAATAAGGAAACTAAATATAAAGCTACCCTTAATACATAATTTTCTCTAGTCGAATTATAGAATCAAGGCTCAAATTTTGTTAATACTGCCGCCAACAAAGGTTCAATCGCCAAACTTTAACCTTCTTGTTTACTTTAACTAAGAGGTAATTTCCGCAAAGGATTCCTTTGCAGCATTAATAGTAAAGTCAATGATCGCATCATTATGATCAATCGAATTAAAAGCTGCTTCAAATTGGCTACAAGGCAAATAAACGCCTCGATTCATCATCGCCCAAAAAAACTTCGAGAATAAATGCGTATCACAAGTTTTAGCACTGTCATAGTCGGTAACAGGTGTGGCTGTAAAAAACAGAGTCCACATACTACCAATCCGGTTAATCGTATGAGGAATTTTGTAAGAAATTGCAGCTTGATTCAAGCCCTTTTCTAACTTTGCGCCAAACTTCTCTAAAATTTCATATGGTGGGTTGCTCTTTAATTGCTTTAAGGTGGCGATTCCAGCCGCCATCGCAAGGGGATTTCCCGCAAGAGTCCCAGCCTGATAAACCGGCCCAGAAGGCATAACTTTCGCCATAATTTCTTTTTTCCCACCATACGCTCCAACAGGCAAACCTCCCCCTACAATTTTCCCCAAAGCCGTTAGGTCGGGTTCAATGCCTAATAATACCTGTGCACCACCCGAAGAAAGCCGAAAGCCGGTCATAACTTCGTCTAAAATTAATACCGAACCATATTGAATAGTCAGGCTTCGAAGTTCTTTAAGAAATTCCGAAGATGGAGGAACTAGGCCCATATTTCCCACCACCGGTTCAATAATGACACAGGCGATTTTTTCTCCCTGCTTCGCAAAGGTCGTTCGTAATTCTTCCAAATCGTTAAAGCGCAGTACAATCGTATCTGCGGTACAACCCTTGGGCACCCCCGGACTACTAGGAACTCCTAAAGTCGTTGCTGCAGATCCGGCTTGCACCAAAAGGCTATCAACATGCCCGTGATAACAGCCCGCAAATTTCACAATTAAATCTCGACCAGTATGCCCTCGCGCCAAGCGAATCGCACTCATGGTGGCTTCCGTACCCGAATTCACCATTCGAACCATCTCGATCGAAGGAACCATCGAGATGATAAGTTCTGCCATCTCTGATTCCATTTCCGTAGGGGCGCCAAAACTACTTCCTTGGGTGACGGTGGCTTGAATGGCCTTAATCACGGCAGGATGTGCGTGACCTAAAATCATAGGCCCCCACGAGCCAATGAAATCGATGTACTTATTCCCATCGATATCAAAGAGGTAAGGTCCCGAGGCATGGTCGATAAAAACAGGTGTGCCACCTACCCCACCAAAAGCCCTAGCAGGGCTATTTACCCCACCCGGGATCAACTGCTTAGCCCGTTCAAAAGCATTCTTACTTTTCGCTCGCTGCATATTTCTAATCCTGTTAGGTGTTAAAACTTAATTTTGAATTTCATTGTTAAACTTTTTCAATTGAACACGAGACTGATCGAGATATTTTTCAACGCCTGGTTGGCCGCTGTAAACTGCCAAGATGTTTAAGCAATTATATCGTCCATCCAGCAATGTATTCATAGGCGAAGAAGCTTCGGCCAATAATTTCTCTATAAGTTTATTTCGTTCTGCCTCGGGGTCACCTTTAATAAAACCAGCAAGTTCCTTAATTTTTTTATTACATAACAAGTAAGGAAGTCTCAAGGCTGGGTCAAACAAACAAGCTCGATCGGTATCTTTTTCAAATTTCTCTTTGCTTTCTTTATAACGAGCGATGGCTAAGGCGTTGTCTTTAATTTGTTCGGTACGAAAAGCGATAAAAACTGGAATAATAGCAGGTGCGATTTCTGGATCATTTCCAGAGTCGCGAATAATACGCAAGGAATCGCTCCAAGCTAGTTCAAATCGGGGAAGGGTGGCAAAAAGCTTACGGCGATTTTCCCCAAGTACTGCCCAGCGAGATTGCGGATTTTGCTTGCCTATTTCCAACCACGCTTTATCTGCTTCTTCAAAATTCCCTTCACTTTCAAGTTTAATTGCTTTAAAGGCATTGCTCTCAATTTCCTCCTGCACTCCAAATGTAAAACCTCGAGCTGTTTGCTTCAAATACTTTCGCAATAACTCTTCGCATTGCTCCACATCGATTTCATCTGCCCAAGATTTCATCTTTCCTTTTTGGCTATCTTCCGACCTGCCATACAGTTGCAAATACTTTTCAAGCGGGCCTTCTCTTGCTTCGGTCCGGTTGTTTGCTTTAATCATAGTTTCTGCTTGAGAAAATAAAGATTTAGCAGAAGGTGGCCTTATAAAAACCTCGTACATAATCCAAGAAAAACAACTAAGCACCGTAAGCAAGGAAAGAGCGACGAACCACCCCGAGGAATACCAAAGTGCTTTTTGATTTTTTTTCCCTAGTCTTGCAAGAAGTCTGCGGGCTTTTTTTTGATCTGAGGTTTTTGTTGAGCTAGATTCATTTCCATAACTTTTGGCTAAATCTTCTCCCACACTTGTCTGCGCAATAATTTTTTGATTAATCTCTTCAAGAATATCGCACACCACACTTGCACTATGCGGCCTGTTATTCGGATTTTTTTCTAACAAATGAAGAATTAAGGTATCTAAAAACTTGGGTATTTCTAAATTAATTCGCGATGGCCTTTCCGGTTTCGATTGCACATGATGCAGGAACAACTCGACTGCATTTTCCCCATTAAACGGCCTTCTTCCAGTTAACATTTCGTACAAGACTATTCCCAATGAATACAAATCCGATTTTCCCGTTACAGTCCTTTCACCTCTACATTGCTCGGGCGACATATAGGCTGCTGTCCCTATCGCACAATTCGCACCCGTCAACAAAGTGCCATCTAAATCCTTAGCGATACCAAAGTCGGTAAGCTTTAAAACGCCTTCTTTAGTAAGCATTAGGTTAGAAAGCTTTATATCTCTATGGACGACGCCATTATCGTGTGCGTTTTGAAGTGCGCTGCAAATTTGTTTGCCGAGATCAATCGCCTCTTCAACAGAAAACCGCTTTTTTTTAAGCAGGTGAGCTTCCAAAGTTTCACCATTAATCACTTCCATTGCGTAGTAACGCATCCCCTTAAACTTACCAATGCCAAACAACTTCACGATATTAATATGATTAAGATGCTTAAGAATCTCGGCTTCGCGCTCGAATCTCGCCACTAAGGAAGAGTTCGTACTACTACTAATACCTTGCGACATAATCTTGATAGCAACCCGGTGATTATTTTTAAGGTAACGAGCAAGATACACAGCACCCATAGCGCCTGTACCAAGTTCTTTTTCGATGAAAAATGGTCCAAACTCTTGGCCTACAAGCATAATAACCCCGTACTTAGGAGTAAAGTTGATGCATCATTTTGATAGCCAGGCAGCTACCTTTGGGGCGTGATAAGTAATAATGATGGAAGCCCCAGCTCGTTTGATGCCTAGCAATAATTCAAGCGCAACTTTGCGTTCATCAATCCAGCCATTTTTCGCTGCGGCTTTAATCATCGCATATTCCCCACTAACGCTATAAGCTGCAACAGGGACTTCAAACCTTTGCTTAATTTTGCAGATAATATCCATATAAGCCATAGCAGGCTTAACCATAAGAACATCGGCGCCTTCCGCAATATCTAAAGCGACTTCCCTAAGGGCTTCTTCAGAATTAGCGCAATCCATTTGATAAGTGGTTCGGTCCCCAAATTGTGGGGGAGATTCTGCAGCGTCGCGAAAAGGTCCAAAAAAGCCAGAAGCATATTTCGCTGCATAACTCATAATCGGAATGTGATTCATTCCCGCGTGATCAAGCCCAAAACGAATGGCTTTCACCATTCCATCTAGCATACCGCTAGGGGCGACCATATCGGCCCCAGCTTGCGCGTGAAGCAGACATTGCTTCGCAAGCAGGGGCAAAGTTGCATCATTATCTAGGTCAAGTTTCCCACTGTTTTTATTTAAGATTCCGCAATGCCCGTGGTCGGTGTATTCACAAAAACACTCATCGGTAATCAGATAAATCTTTTCCCCGAATGCTTTTTTAAGTGATTCGATCGCCTGACAAACAATACCGTTTTCTAAAAGGGCAGAAGTACCAGATGCATCTTTTGTAGCAGGAATGCCAAAAAGAAGAAAAGAATTTACTCCTTGGTCAAGAGCTTTTCCTGCCTCATCGACAACGGTATCTGGGCTAAGTTGAAAGACCTCGGGCATCGAAACAACTTCCTTACGAATTCCTTTGCCCTCACGGATAAAAAGTGGGTAAACGAGATCATCTGTGGAAAGGTGATTTTCCCTAACCATACTTCGGAGAATAGGATTTTGCCTAAGTCTTCGTGGCCTAGAAACCGGAAAGCTGGGTTGTTGCATTACCTATACCCCATCAAGGATTAATTAAGCTTGGGCGTAATAATGATTAGCTGCGCCCACCGCAGCACCTGGGTTTACTTTATACCCTTGCTGAGCAAGGGCCTGCTCGATAGCAGCAAGGGCAAGTAAGACCGCTGCTGGCTTACTATTATAACCCATCAAACCAATACGCCATACTTTACCCTTAAAATCTCCCAAGCCGCCACCAATTTCAATACCAAAGTTCTCGAGCAGATACTTCCTACCTTTAATATCTTCAATGCCTTCAGGAATGCGCACCGCATTTAACTGTGGCAACTGGCCTGTCGCATCTGCGGTGTAGCTTAGCCCTAATGTTTCAAGGCCGACCTTTAAGGCACGGTGGTTTCTCCAATGACGATCCCAACGGGTTTTCAGCCCCTCTTCAAGCACCAACCTTAATCCCTCGTGAATTGCATACACCATACTGATTGGCCCGGTGTGATGGTAAGCACGGTCTTGGCCCCAGTAACTCATTACCGTGGTCATATCTAAATACCAACTCTGCACTTTACTTTTACGCCCCTTGATGACTTCCACCGCACGATCGCTAAAAGAAACAGGTGACATCCCCGGAGGGCAACCCAGCCCTTTTTGCGAACAACTATAAACCGCATCGACGCCCCACCCATCGATATCTAATTCTACGCAAGCCAGCGAAGTTACAGTATCAAGGATTAAAAGTGTGCCAAATTCGTGGCAAATATCTGCAATTTCTTTGATATGACTCTGCAAAGCCCCGGTAGAGGTTTCTGCGTGAACCAACCCCAAAGCCTTAGGTTTGACTCGGGAAACTACCTCGCGAATTTGTTCGACAGAAAATGTTTTACCCCACGGTACCGTAATGGTAGTCACCTCTGCGCCGGTTCTGCCCGCTACATCAATCATACGGTGCCCGAAGAAACCTTTTGCACAAACCACAACCTTGTCACCGGGCTCCAACAAGTTGACCAGGCAGCATTCCATACCAGCCATACCTGTAGCACTTATAGGAAGGGTGACTTTATTCTTGGTTTGTAGGACTGCCCGAAGCATTTCTTGTACTTGGTTCATAATCAAACCAAATTCGGGGTCTAAATGCCCCATTAGGGGGTTGACCATAGCTCGAAGAACCGCTGGGTGAGCATCACTAGGTCCGGGGCCTAAAAGAAGCCTAGAGGAGGGTTGTAATGGTGCTGGAATCTGCATGTTTTCTTCCCAAATTAATGAACTATTTATTGGATAAGGCTTTCCCATCGGGGCCAAGTTGCCTCATCCTTTCCTGTACTAACTTACTAACTTCTTTAAATGCACTATGATCTGCTGTTTCAAGCATTTCATAAGCACAAGCTTCCACCGTGGTTAAAATAGCGCCTGCCTGCTGCATTCTTTGCAACGCAATCTCAACATCAATAGCATATCGGCTTGAGACCGCATCGACACACACAAACAGATGAAATCCTTGGTTTAATAAATCGATAACCGTTTGTAACACGCAAATATGAGCTTCAATACCAATAATGATAACTTTGATTCTTGCATCGGATTTCAAAGCGCCCAGTACTTCTCCATCCCGGACCGCAGAAAAAGTACGCTTTTCGCTGATAGAAACTAAATGCGTTCGTAAGATCTCTACCGTAGGGCCCAACCCTTTGGGGTATTGTTCGGTTGCGAATACCGGGATGTTTAATGCTTTTGAAACTTTGACCATAAATTCTGCGTTCAAGACTATGCTTTCAGAATCTAATATTTTGGGTAACAACTTCTCTTGAAGGTCAATCAACAACAAGGCAGTGTCTGCAATATTTAGCTGAAATTGATGATCCATAATTAAACAAAACCTCTAAACAAGCGCTGATCCCTTTGGTTTCAATTATTCATACCAGCGAAGGAAAAAGTATTCAATCCACCAGATTAATAGGGCCAAGCTTTTATCTTTTTCATCTTTCGATGGATCAAATTCACTAAACCCGACCCCGACAATTTTATTAAAATCGACCGCTTGCATAACTTTGGTTAGAAACATAGGAGATAACCCAAGGGGAACTGGTCTTCCTGTTGCAGGGAAATAAGCTGCATCCATCACATCGCAATCGATATCCAAAAACACCTTATCCGCTTTATTGACATAAACCATCAGCTTCTGAAATGCTTTTTCAGCATCGGATGCGATTTCAAGTGCTGAAATGGTATCTAGGTAGCAGGTGTCTACAACTTCCTTGGTTAAAAGTTGCTCACGATGCCCAACATTTACTAACTTTGTTAAGGGGCGTTTACAAAACAAAACAAAATTTCCGTGCGAAGGAGTATCTAAGCAACCATCGAAATGATGAATATCTAAATGGGCATCAAACTGTAAAATCAAGGTGTTCGAATCTTGAAAATGATCATAGACAGGAAGGGAAGAAAGGTGATTACCACCAAGCCAGATAAACTTTTGATTTTTGTCGGAGATAGACTTAAGGCATTTAGAAGCGGTCTGCTGCCATTTATTTAATTTACGAAAATTATCGAGCGTAACTTCTCGAATTCGGATATGGTCACGCCAAGCAAGTGCTCGAGTGGTAACGGATTCACGAAAAGAGTCCTTTAGGATTTCGCGAAGTTCATCTGCAAGGATTTTTGCTCCTTCAGATGCCCCGGAGTTTCCGAACAGGTCAAAAGGAAAAACAACCACCCGAGTAGACATTGGGCTACTTCCTAGTTTCTAAAACTTGAAAACTATTTCTCTTTTTATTTTATGGTTTCTTTTGGTTGTTCGCAATGATTGTCTTTCTAACTTAGGTTTTATTTAATATGGATAATCACTTTTTTATCGCTGACGATGCAGTCATCACGGGGAATGTTACCTTCCACAAAGATGTGAACATTTGGTTTCAGACTGTTATTCGAGGCGATGTTGCCCCTATTCGAATTGGCGCGGGCACCAACTTGCAAGATGGCACGGTTGTTCACTGCGAATACCAAATCGAACAAATTTTAGAAGAAAATATTGTTGCAGGGCATAAAGCAATTCTGCATGGCAAACAAGTAGGCGCGGGAACCCTTATTGGTATGGGAGCTATCTTGCTTTCAGGCAGCATTATCGGAGAGGAATGCATTATTGCGGCAGGCGCTGTGGTCAAACAAGGAGAGAAAATTCCTCGCAGGTCTATGGTTGCTGGCGTTCCTGCCAAAATCATCCGCCAAGTCACCGAAGATGACCTTATCAACACCAGAAGTATCTCTCATCGTTATATCGAACTTGCTAAGCAATACGCGCAAGGTAAGTTGCAATGGCACGGACGAACCCACCTTATGAAGGCTTACCCGACCAATCCTATTTAAAAATAGCCCCCATTAAACTAAGATGCCTTTATGGCCATAGAAGATACAAACGAATCGATTCAAAAAAAGATTGCAACGCTTGTCGAAGAGCGGGGTTGGAATCAGGAAGAATTTGCACGCACCACTAGGCTTAATAGGCACACTATCAGAAAAATTCTACTCGGTCCTGCATTCAAGCTTCGAAACGCAACCATTGAATCCTGCGCCCGTGCCCTGGGCATTTCTGTTCACGACCTTCACATCCGAACTACCGATGCACTGGTTGTTCTTCTAAGGCAATCCTCGTTAGTTGAACAGGGCAAGCATTTCCAGCGACTTCAAGATCAAACTTTTCAACCAGACCTGAAGTTATGGGTAGAAAGATACCCCGAGCGGGCTCGAACTCTTTCTTCCCGAGATGTCGATGATTTAATACTTTTCCAAAAAGCAGGGAATTTTAACACCTCTTCTCTTGAGGCATTTGTCATAAGGCTTGAAAGAAAACGCAGAATATTAGAAAAACTCAGCCACTTAAAAAACAGCAAACACCTTGAAATGCTTGAACAAATGATCGACTTAATGCACCAGCAATCACTTTTAAAAAGCGATCCGCAATGAACGACACTTTAAGTTCACAAGGGATAGTACCAGCTAATGACTCGCATGCTTTTCGTTCGCTCAAGCATAGGAATTATCGTTATTATTTTTTTGCACAATTACTTTCTCTTACGGGTTCTTGGACCCAGACCACGGCATTAATGTGGTTAGCGTATAGTGCGGAAGGGCAATCTTTATGGCCTTCATTAATTGCTGCGCTACAGGTTCTTCCTGGATTTTTTTTAGGCCCGTGGGGGGGCATACTTTCTGACCGCTACCCACGAAAGAAATTAATCATTATCACCCAAATCCTTTTTCTTTTTCAGAGCCTAGGGCTCTTTTTCGCAGTCTTTTATGGTTTCACCTCACCCCTTATCTTGATCGCTTTTTCTTTACTCTGGGGCATAATTAACGCTATCGATTTTCCTGCGAGACTTTCCTTCCTTGTTGAAATGGTTGGAATGCCCGATCTTTTCAATGCAGTTGCGCTTAACTCACTCCAGTTTAACCTTGCGAGGCTTGCGGGCCCTGCTATTGGTGCACTTTTATTATCTAACTACGGGCCCGAAGCTTGCTTCCTTGTCAACACTTTCAGTTATCTACTTTTGATTCTTGCCTTGGGAATGATGAACCAAGCCACCATGTTTCAAGAACCCTCGCTGCGAACCAATGCCTCCTTATTCGATGGGTTAAAGTTCATCCTTGCACGATCAGACCTGGTTTTGGTCATAAGCATAGCCGGAGGCATGGCATTACTTGGATGGCCGTTGCTCGCCCTATTGCCCGGATTCGTGGAAAAAGAATTGGGATTAGGGCAGGAGGCCTACGGAACCTTGCTAAGTGGAGTCGGAGGTGGCGCACTCACTTCTGCTTTAATCCTTGCAACATTGGGCAACAAAGCCTCGAAGGGTATTTCGCAATCGCTGGGAATGCTTCTTGCAGGGGCGGGGTTATTTACCTTGGGGATCTCTAACTCTATCTTTTTTGCGCTGCCCTGTGCGGTTTTATTTGGCGCTGGAATGATTCTTTTCTTTGCAACTAGCCAAGGATTGGTTCAACTAGGTGCAGGCACTACCCATCGGGGATTGGTGCTAGGAATATGGAGCATGATGCTATGCAGTATGGTTCCCTTGGGGAATTTTCTTGCGGGCCCATTGGCAGATATTTTCACGGTCAGGTGTGTTATGCTTACCCAAGCAGTTTTAATTTGGATCTTACTAATGTTGTTCATCATTTTAAAAATTCGACGAAATCCTAATCGTATTCGATTGGCTTCAAATAAGGCTTTATAAAGAAAGAACGCCCGAGGAAGATCAATTCCTCGAGCGTTGTCAACTCCGTTTCTACTACACGATCTCGCTGAATTCGCCTGCATTATCAGCGAATTTGCGCACTGGGAAGTCCAAGCGTTGAAGCATCGTCACAAACAAATCACCAAGCGGCCTTTCCTCGCGAGCCTTGATGTATTGGCCATGACGAAGCCCTAAGTCTTTACCCCCTGCCAGAACGATTGGGTAGTTGCGAGCGTTATGCGTGCTGCTAGTTCCGCTGCCAAACATCGCTAGCGTACGATCTAGCACCCGAGTTTCGCCTTCACGAATCGCCGAGAGCCGAGTGAGGAAGTAGGCGTATTGCTCAGCCAAGTAGCGATCGTATTCACCCCAGCTAGAATCTTTTGAAGGATCAGAATGACTCAGCCCGTGATGTCCACCGTGCTTGCCGTTTCCGATTTTGAGAAGACTGGGGAAGCGATCACAGATACCGTGGCCATCTTCAGATGAAAATTGATAAGTCGCCACACGAGTGGTGTCAGTCTCGAAGGCAAGAACGATCAGATCTAACATGGTGCGAATGTAGTCGGTTGGGCCCTTCTGGGAGACCTCAAGATTGATCTTGGAACGATCAACATCAGGCATTGCTATACCAAGCCAAGACTGCGCCCGAGTGAGACGGGTTTCCACTTCATTCAAAGAGGAAAGAAACTCGTCAAGCCGTTGCTGATCTTGGCGCCCAAGCTGGCCACGGAGCGAGCGAGCGTCCTCCATCAGGAAATCAACCCGCTTTCGCCCGGAAGCCAGTACGCGTTCACGAGCGTCACGGTCAACAGCGGCAGGTTTTTCAAAGAGTCGTTCAAAAATATTCTTTGGGTTAGACTCTGCTGGTATTGCTCGGCCTTGCTGATCAAACGAGATGGTGGTTGCCCGACTCTTCATACCGGTCCCGCCATTGCTTGAAAGCACCAGCGAGGGAATCCGCGTATGACGGCCGTACTCGCGGGCAATTAACTGATCGATCGAAATTGAGTTATTGAGGTTCTGGCGAATGTCAGCCCCGCTGAGCCAAATATCGCCTGTGTTGTGGCCGACTAGGTGTCGACTACTAGGGTGCGAAAGTTGACCGAAGATAGTCAAATCTTTCTTATGATCCGAAAGCGTTTCCAAGGAGCGGGTGAACTTGTATTCGGCACCCTCGGTGCGCGGGAACCAGTTCCAATCACTGGTCGAATCGGTGGGTTTGGTAAGAGACACACCGTTGCCGAAAAAGAACGCACAAAAGCGTTTCGGTTTCGGGGCAGATGGAGCCGCATTTGCCATTGCTTCAAGCCATGGCAGCGCAAGTGCAAGGCCGGTTCCACGGAGGAAGGTTCGTCGGTTAAGGCACCAAGAGGGTTTAGGCATAGAAACCTTTCGTAGGCTTATCGGTATCAGTAATCCGTATCACTATTCAGTATTCGTTGTGATTCCGTTACTTCGTTTGGAACGGCTCACTGGCAACGACCAGTTCAATCAAAGCCGCAAACCGGTCTTCGCGCTGCTTCAAGGCGGGCAGCAGCATATTCATTGCTTCCACATCGGTCAGAGTCAAGGATCGACCCAGTGCATAGCTCGCCACTTTTCGCAGCATTGCTTTACGAAGGTCGTCGGAACGCATTCGTAATAATTCCTTTTTTAACTCTACCATACCATTGACCGTTTTTCCAGTAGGAAGTTCAGCTTTAGCGGCTACCGCCTTCTCTGCTTTTTGAATCCGCCAATTGCCAATGGCATCATACTCTTCGAAGGCAATGCCCCATGGATCGATCTTGCTATGGCATCCTGCACAAGAGTTATTATTACGATGAATAGCCAGCGCTTCCGTAATGGAAAGCCCCTTGAGTTTAGGATTGCTGGCCCGATCGAGTTCTGGCACATTAGGCGGTGGCGGAGGCGGGGGGTCGTCGAGCAGGTTCTTAAGCAGCCACACTCCGCGTTTGATCGGATGCCCATCGAGACCATCGGAGTTACCGGTCAGTACACTGGCTTGAGTTAGCAGGCCACCGCGATGAAGTTGCGGATCGAGCTTTACCTTACGAAACCTCGGACCTTGCACATCAGGTATGCCATAATGCTTGGCAAGCCCTTCGTTGACAAAGGTGAAATCTGCATCAAGGAAATTCAGAATGCTCAGGTCTTCTCTGAGCAAGTGAGCAAAGAAGTTAATTGTCTCGGACTTCATGTCGGAGCTGAGTTGATCGTTGAACTCGGGGTAACGCCCTTTATTTACGGTGATGCGCTGAAGCCGATCGAGTTCAAGCCACTGCTCGGCGAACTGCTCTGCGAACTGCCAAGCCCGGGGATCCTTTATCATTCGCCGGGTTTGTTCAACGAGAACTTTTGGCTTGCGGAGTTTACCTTGTTCGGCCAGTTTAAGCAGGATTTCGTCTGGCATGGTACTCCAAAGAAAGTAGGAGAGTCGCGATGCTAGTTCGTGGTCGGTAAGAGCCTCTTTACTGCTGCCCGGAGTACGCTTCGTGGGGAGGGCGAGAAAACGCGACGATGTAAGCACCAGACTTAGCGTCTCACGAATACTGGCCTCCAAAGAATCGGCTTCCTTGCGTGAGCTAGCCCAGAACGACATTAATCGATCCATTTCTGTCTTTTCGACTGGCTCGCGATACGCTCGTGTGGCAAAGCTTTTGATCACTTGATGTGCATAATCTGGTTCGGCAAGTTTGTCGTTGTTAGGAAACAGTATGCGGGTATGCGAAGCGGGGGGCCATTGCTCGAAGAACGGGCTCTCAAATTCGATCCACTCGATTTTGAGTTTCGGCGGATTCGGATCTTTGACCATCGAAGGCGGATTCCATGCGTAGAGAATGCTGCAATTCTGATCTCGGAACGGCCCCGGATTGGGCAGCGGGAAATTCTCAAGCCTTGCGCGAAACTCATAGGTCCGAAATTCAGTATGATCGATGAGGATCGGTTCGCCTAGGCTCTTGATTTCGATACCGTGCAAGTTGGTACAACCCAAACCGACGGCAAGTTGTGGCGGTCTCAGGCTGTCTTTTCCGGGTTCAGCCTCAACCCGGGCTGCCCTCACTCGGATCAACATCTCGCCACGCCGAAATGGATGGTGCAGCCGGAATCCATAACGGAAATCAGGCCGTTTCAACGCTGCTTCGCCGAATGATTGTGGGGCGGCAGGCAGCAACACACCAATGGGTTGTTGGTTTTTGGCATCCTTCCCAAATTGGCAGTCATCGCCGATTGTAAAGGTCTTATCCTTGGCTCGGTAGTCATAACTTTCGCCAGGCCGGTTGTCTGGCTTGGGTAACACTACAGGGGGCTTCTTCGCTTCGAGCCGATAGCGATGCACTTCTGGGGCGAGGCCGGTGACAATCGCCCCAGCGAGAGCCTCATCTGCAATTTGAAGGTACATCTCATATTGAAGAGGCGATATTCGCAGTGCATCGCCGTCGTTGCGGAATCCCTCCTTTGATCGGCCATCCTCGGGTAGCCTTCGCCCAAAGTCGATCCCAAACCCCAGCAGGTCTTGCATTGTTTGTTCATACTCTCGGCGAGTGAGCCGACGAAAATGCGTGATCGGATTCTTAGTGAGGGCTGCCCGCCTCATTTCCTGGACGATCCAACCTGCAATCAGTTCTCGATCCGCATTCCCAATCTGCGGTTCTTCTTTAGGGGGCATATCACCGAAGTTGAGCCGGTTGAGAACTTCTTGCCAATGATCAATATCCTTGCCTTTTAGAAGATCTGTATTTAGCTTGTCGATTTTCAGTCCACCCTTTGGCTTAACGGCACTAGAGTCGTGGCATTTGGAGCAATGCTGTTTGAGGAGCGGAGCAACCCGGGCCAAAGGGATTGGTTCCGCAGCACGAACTGTCGGGGAATATGCCGCAATGAATAGCACCATCGCCAACGAAATTGCCGACAGCACCAACAAGTTTATTCCTCGCATCATTGTAGCGTTCCATTGCAGTAAGAAGAAAGAACGCCCTAGGAAGATCAATTCCCCGGGCGTTCAAATTTAACCATCTAGCAATTTACTTCCAATCATCCGTTCGGAAAGGAGAAGCAGGCAAACCTTCTTTGTTCGAAAGATTGGGCTCGGCTTCTTCGTGCCAGCCAAATCGCACAGAAACAGGCTTGGTTACCCCTTCTGCACTTACGATGATAGATTTACCAACAACAACAGCCTTGGCATCAACAAACTTTTTGTCATCGCCTGCGATAGTAAAGAAGGAAAGAGCTTTACCATCGCGGGAAACAAGCCCACCACCAACATGGTTGAACTCTAGCTCGATCTTATCGCCCGAAACCTTCATCGATTTATACAGTGGGCCTGAATATACCAAATCACTTTTACCATAAGTATTTGCAAGGGCCCAAAGAGCCAGCCTTTTACCAACATCCTGTTTATTCTTGGGATGAATATCCTTCAAATTGCTGATGTCAGTGGTAACTGCCATGCCCGTGTAGGGGATTTTAAGAGTGGCTGTTTGTGCTTCCCAGATACCAGGCAAGCCTGAAGTTGCTGGTTTGCCATCCACCATTGCACGGTTGTAATCATAAGGTGCAAGCTGAACGAAATAGAAAGGCATTACTTCGTCGTTCCAAACTTTTCTCCAGCCATTGATTAAAGCCTTCTTCTTTTCGAAGTAAAGCATGCCTTCGCCATTGTTGGATTCACCCTGATACCAAAGTGCGCCACGAATTGCATAAGGAACTAGCGGAGCAATCATACCGTTGTACAAAGCCAATGGCGATTGATTTGCAACAGCGCCCTGGGCATTCTTTGCAGGGAAAGTTGCTAATTTAGAGGAAATATCGCTAAGGGCAGGAACGCTATTAAAACCCTCTGGATTTGTCCAAGGTTCAATTCGGGTACCGCCCCAATTGGAACCAATCAAGCCTACAGGAACATTCAATTCTTTTTGAAGATTGACTGCAAAGAAATAACCTACCGCAGTAAAGTTGCCAGCAGTTGCAGGGGAACAAACTTGCCAGCTTCCGCTTTTAAAATCTGCTTGCGGTTTATCAGCAGGAACAAGGGGTATTTTGATATGACGGATGGTTGAATACTTGGCCCGCTCAATTTCTTCCTTGGGGTTAAGCGAAGAAGCAACGGTCCATTCCATATTGGATTGGCCGGAGCAAAGCCAAACTTCGCCAAAAAGCACATCGGTGAACTCAACTTTGGAAGAGCCTTCAACTTTAACGATATGTGGTCCGCCTGCTTTCATAGATGGTAGGCTAAGCATCCATTTGCCATTCGCATCGGCCTTAGCCTTTGCGGAAGCCTCACCGATTGCAACCGTAACTTCTTGGCCTGGGTTATCCCAACCCCAGACAGGAACAGGGCGGTCGCGTTGCAAAACCATATTGTTACTAAAGATTTTGGGGACTTTGACTTCAGCGGTTGCTACAGAAACTAATCCAATCCAACAAGCTGACACAGCAGAAAGAAACCATTGAGCTTTCATTTAAGGCATTCTCCTAAAAGGTAAAAACAAGGCGGGAAAATCAACAACTAATCTGACGATAATACTAGATTAGGATTCACTTACCATCTTTTATTTTCAATAAATTTGAACGAAGGAGGAATAATTTTCACAGCTTGGATTCTTATTAAAATCGGCAAAGGGCTTAACCGCACTTAGATAGTTTCTAAATCTTATGAAATACTTTGAAAGGGCAAAAGTTTCAAAAAGGAAAAAAACCATCACTTTAAAATGCAAGACCAAAATTAAGGTAAGAGCAGAAATATAGGCAGTTTCTTAGGCGATTTCATTTTACATTACTCCTTCCTAACTTGCCTTGATTACCAGAAATTCTCTTGTTTAGATTGGGCTTTTTTTTTCTCTCTGAGGTGAAGTACTATCTCGTTCGTCGAGAGTCATTAAGTAAAAATGATGACTTGGGTAGGCAGCGATTAGGATGGATCAAGCAGGATGCTTGTGACCTAATCGTGGAATAAAGAAGAGCATGGATGCAGCTTCTAGCCGCAATTTCAATTCTTCCGTTCCTACCAAGTTCAGGGGGTCCGCACTCCTGAGTCGGCTGATCTATCTCGTGTTAGTTTTGAAATGTGTTTGATGAAAAGTTTTCTTTTCGTTTTGCACAAAGAGGCTGGGAGAGGCTGGACACCTTTTCAATCGCAGGACTTTCTTGGCTTTTTGCCTAGAGGTTTTGCGTAAACGGGGTCGCATCTGCGGCCTATACTATTTTATTTTCCAAGGAACAGGAAGATGACCCGATCACCAGTTATTATTCGTGTTGATGCTAATCCCGAACAAGGCTACGAGCAAATGACTCGGTCCTTAGTTCTTGCAGCGGCGCTGCAAAGAAGAAGAAGGCAGGCTTTTTTCCTTTCCTCCTTTCAACCTAGCTCGCTTGGATTTCAAATCAAGCGTGCTGGATATGAATGGATGCAAGCAACCTCTCCCCTAGGTAGCAAGGAAGACCTTGCTGAAGTCATACAAGAATGCCGCAGAGTTCAAGCTTCTGCAGTTCTGGTAGATTCCCCTAATGCCACAGGCGAATACCTTGCAAAGATTAAAGAGGCTGGGGTTATGGTTGTTTCAATCGATCATTTTGCCCAAGGAGCCTTCCCCTCTAATCTGGTGTTTAACCCATTACTTGGGCCCTCGGTTGAAGCCTATGACATAGGTCGAGGAACGCAGATTCTTGCGGGCGAACGCTATGCCCTTGTACGGTCTGAAATCCGCAGAGTAAGACCCTTGCGGGCACAAGAGCCCCTGCCTCCTTATAAAGCAGTTGTTGCGCTAGGAGATTACGATGCGAATAATCAAGCTGGGGAAATTGCCAAGCAATTGGTAAATACACCCAAGGTAAGCCGTGTAGATATACTGGCAAAGCCTTACTATTCAAATTTGAATGAACTTCGGGCATTAGCAGAAAAATCGGATGGAAAGATTGGCGTGTTCACCGAGCCATCGGAAATACCGTCTAAACTATCTCGCTGCCATTTCGCTATTACCGCAGGAAATTCTTGGTCCTTGGAATTCGCCTGCATCGGATTACCACAACTTATTATTGTCCAAAATGAGGCCCATTGGCCCACTGCTACAAGGCTTGAAGAAGAAGGGGCTGCTGCTTGCCTTGGCTGGCACGAAACCCTCAATCCTTCCATCCTTCGCGATGCCGTGGTTGATCTGCTAGATGATAACCTCGAACGCCAATCGATGGCACGGTGTGGCAGACAGTTAATTGATGGCAGGGGCAATGACCGCATTGTTACAGCCTTTGAAGTTATGTTGCATCCCTATGTGCAATTGGAACGCATTCGCGAAGCAGCATAATTTATTTTTTGATAATTATAAAAAACAGGGAAGGATACCTTAATTGGCCCCTTTCCTGCTTTTGTTTAGTGCCTCAAATTTAAATAATAAGTTTGAAGGCATCTTTTTCAAGCATCTTTTTCTAGCGTCGCTTGATTTTTATTTTGTCATCTGAAATAATAAATACTTGTTGCAGTGATTTAGTTAATTCATCAAATCAGAGATCAAGAAATGAAGAAGTTTTTCAGTTTATTAAGTTTTTGTGTAATGGTTGTTTTATTGCAAGTATCGTTCATTTTTGGCGAGGATGGAAGTTTATCTGCAATTATCAAACTACAAAAAGGTATAGAAGATGTAACTTTTACAGATGTGCTTGGAAAGCAAAAAAAACTTTCCGAGGTCAAAGGAGCCTCTGCCACTATCGTGGTTTTCCTAAATTTTCAATGCCCGATTTCAAACAAAATCGTACCCGAACTTGTCGAAATCGCTGATCAATATAAGAATAAAAAAGTTAAGGTTATTGGGGTTTGCTGTGATGTTGAGTCACCCCAAGAACTGGAAAAACATATAGCAGAATTTAAAATTACTTTCCCTGTTTTTTATGACCCACAACACATCTTATCTACTAAGTTCCTTGCAGATTTTACACCGCAAGCTTACCTCATCGATAGTGCTATGACTTTGCGTTATGTAGGTGGTATCAACGATCAATATGAAGACCGAGCAACGAAAAACTTAGTAGTAAAAAACCATTTTTTAAAAACTGCTTTAAACAGTGTTCTTGCTAACAAAGATTTTATTCCTACTTATACCCAGCCAGTAGGTTGCCCATTAGATCGGGTAAAAAAAATCGTTGTTGAAAATAATGAAGCAACCTATTATCGAGATGTTTTACCAATTTTACAAAACCATTGTCAGGTTTGTCATCGAAAAGGAGAGGTTGCACCTTTCCCTCTTGTGACTTATGACGATGCATCTCTTTGGGCCGAATTAATTCGAGATAATGTAGCAGGCGGTATAATGCCACCTTGGAAACCAACTGCTGCTTCAATTCCGCTTTTGCATGATGCAAGGTTACCGAAAAAAGAAATTGAAACTATCAATAATTGGTATGAAAAGGGGTTGGCTAAAGGGAATGAAAAAGATGCGCCTGCCCCCATAAAATTTAAGCCAACCAATGCCTGGGATGGTGATACCCCACCCGATTTAATCATCGAAGTTCCTGAAACTTTTCATCTTGCTGCTAAAGGTGATGATCATTATCGCACGATGGTAATGCCTTTTAATAACAAAGAACCTCTCTACATCAGAAAATCTCAATTCATTCCAGGGAATCCGCGCATTGTACATCACGCGCTTTATTTCTATGACGGATCTGGGATAGTTCTTGATGCGCAAAATAGAATGGAAACCCGAAAACCACCAGAAAATGGCGCCGATGCAGACTGGGGATTTGGTTACAATTCTGGAATGGGGCTAGGATTTATTCCTAACCCAAATAATATTAAGCGCAATAAAGATAACCCCGGCTCAAGCTTTGGGGGCTGGGTACCAGCGATAGACCCATTGGAAGCCCCAAAAGGAACGGCCTGGATCATTCCACCTGACTCTAACATTTTTTTTCAGATTCATTACCACCGTACGGGCAAGCAAGAAACTGATCGATCAAAAATTGGTATTTGGCTTAACAAACAACCGCCAACCAAATTCTTGGGATCATCTTTAGTGGATACGAAATTTACCATCATTCCTGCAGGTTCTAAAAAGTTTAAATCTACAGGCACTAAAGAAGTTATGGTGGATTCCTATTGTTATACCATTTCACCTCACGCTCATATGACCGCAGAAGAAATGCGACTTTGGTATACACTTCCTGGCAAAAGTGAGAAAATCCTTTTACTTGAAATAAAAAACTGGGACTTTAATTGGCAACAGCGATACTACCCTGAAAAGCAAATTTTTATGCCAAAAGGTACCATCATCAGCACGGAATGGATTTACAACAATTCCAACTCCAATAATTCAAACCCCTTTCACCCACCAAAACCACTCTTTTTAGGAGAAAGTACTTTAGATGAAATGGGGTTTTCTATTGTGGGACTTGTAATTGATAAGCCAAGTTTTGCTCCCAAAGATTTGTTTACTTATTTTGAAAGACTTTTAAAAGCAGAGGCGTTAAAGAAATTATTGGGTGGAAACTAACCTTCTACTTTTTATTTCCCCCTAGGTCTTTCAGTACTAATTCCGTTTTTTTTAAATTAACACGACCCCGCCCTTTTTAATTAATAAAAAGGGCGGGTTCGTTATTTAAGTCTGATTTATTAGTATCCCTATCTATTGATCCACCTAAAACTGTTTCTAATAAACCTTTAAGCAGCAATATTATAACTCTCTTATTTATTTGTATTTTATTCCTCCCAAGCTTGAAATCCGCCTTACAATGCTTTACCGTACTGTAAGAATAAAAACTTTTTTGGAGATTCCCCCATGGATAATCAACAAGTAGCACAGGCTTTATCTGAAATTGGCGTACTAATGGAATTACTTGGGGAAAATTCGTTCCGAGTAAGCGCCTATGTCAACGCATCACGAACAATTTCTCAACTTACTG
>Ga0209702_10000254_pt1 | contig 108092 bp, 117 predicted proteins | sample FRY01_FD_187210 | JGI IMG/M metagenome (GOLD analysis project Ga0209702, IMG submission 187210) | Freshwater microbial communities from Lake Fryxell liftoff mats and glacier meltwater in Antarctica - FRY-01 (SPAdes) (version 2) | ecosystem: Environmental > Aquatic > Freshwater > Ice > Glacier... | reverse complement strand
TATCGCTAAGTCGGGCGACAGTGTTCATTACAAAGCACCTATAAACGGTGATCCCAAGAACGGTTATGTACAAACAGACTTTATGTTTGGTAATCCAGTCTGGCAAAAGTTTAGTTTAAATGTTGTCGGCAATAGTGAATTTAAAGGTGTGCATAGGCACATACTATTAGCAAGTATTGCTAAAGCAAGAGGGCTCAAGTGGAGTTACAAATACGGACTTATAATTAGAGATAGTAACAAAGTGTTATCAGTTGATCCAGATGAGATTGCAAAGATACTAATTGGTGGAACACGAAAAGACATAGGCTCAGTTGAAACAATTATAGCTAAAGCTAAACAAGATCCAGAGTATGAAACATTAGTAGCAGATGCTAAAGAATCGTTTGCTAGAGACGGCCTAGTTTTAGAAGATAGTAATGATGCAAATTTTATGGCACGCCTAAGAGATCGCATTGTAACACAAGGTATGCAAGTTATCATAGAAGGTGCTCGTATAGAACACCCTGAAGATATGATATTTGATGGTGCTAGCCAAGGTGCACTTAATGCCATTGCTACTTTAAGATCATTACCTAAGCAAGCCGCCGACATTACAATTAAATGGGATGGCAAGCCTGCAATAATATTTGGACGTAATCCTCAAGGACAGTTTGTGTTAACAGACAAGTCGGGATTTACTGCTAAAGGCTACAACGGTCTAGCAACAAACCCAGAACAATTAGAAAAGATAATGCAACAACGTAGTGGCGAACGAGGTGACCTTGTTAACATGTATAAAACTATATGGCCTGCACTAGAAGCACAAACACCAAAAGGTATGAAAGGTTATCTTATGGGTGACTTGCTATATGTAGGTACACCAACTGAAAGCAACGGTAAGTATACCTTTACTCCAAACACAGTTTCTTATGCAATAGATAAAAGCACAGACCTAGGTGATCAAATAGGTAACAGCATAGCCGCATTGGCAGTACACACATTTAAAAGAAGTCCTGAAGATGCAGGTCAACCATTTAGCGATATTGCACAACTAGGTCAAGGACAAGTATTAATACTAGGTCCTAAAATGTCACAAACACCAACAGTTGATGTGCCAGAAGCACAATTAAGTGAACTTGAATCAACAATAAGAAAGAACTCAGACAAAATTGATGTGTTGTTTAATCCAGCAAGCCTACGTGAGTACCAACTTGCTAACTTGCCAGCTCTAATGAAACAGTACGGTAACGAGAAAGTGCGTCAGGGTAACTTTAGTAATATGGCAGAAGGCTTCTTAGAGTTTGCATCAACTAAAGTAACTCCACAAAAATTAGAAAGACTAACTAAATTTTGCACAGACAATGCACGAGCATTAGAGCTAGTGTTTACATTGTTTAGAATGATAGGTGCTATTAAAACTAAAATTGTTAGACAACTAGACGGTGCTAGTTCAGGTATAGAAGCAAGCATAGATGGCGAACCAGGACATGAAGGATATGTTACTAGCGGTATTAAACTTGTAGATAGATTAAGATTTTCAAAATCAAACTTTGCAAAGAACATACAATAATGGAATTTATTAAAGATATTACAGAAGCAAGAATGTATCGTAGGTTAGGTCAACTAGCAGGCAAAAATGTCAGCGAGTTAGCTAGCCAAACATTCACACATCTATTGATGTTAAGATCATTATATGATCTAGATAAACCTAAAGCAGTTAAGTATGCTAAAGAAATAGTAAACAATTTAAACTTTAATGGCTTCAGAGCAAGTATGCCTGATTTATATAACATGCTGGTCATGATTATAGAACAACACAAATATGCCGACAAGCTGTTTAACAATTGGGAAATAACTGTTCCTGAAATGCGTATTAAACGAGTAATTAGATCTATGTCTCAAGGAGATTTAGATTCAAACGACTTTGCCCAACTAATGTTAATTCTACAACGCAAGTTTCCAAACCTAGACGGTGATCAAATGCGTATGCGTAGAATGGTGCAAAATACTACAAAATCCACATCACAGACCGCAAATGGATGCAAAAACGCCTCTTACAGATGTCGAGAAGAGTAGTTAATTCAGACTTACACCAGCTATATCAACAGGTTAGCGGAGTAAAACTAGACACATAATTTTGGTAATTTCAGCTAAATAAGTGCAGGGAAGAAACAAATTCCCATTTATTAGGAGAAATACAAAATGGCAACATTAACAAGATCACATCCAGTAGCAACAAGTAACAATACTGAATCAATAGGTAACCTACAATTTTTAACAGTAGATTATGTAGCAACAGCGGCTTCAACAGGCCCTGAAGGTGCACAGGCGGCTGTACTTAAAGCAGTTGCGGCAACAGCAACAATTGTAGCAGTTGGACCAATGTTAGACACAAACTCACAACAAACATTTGCTGTTGAAGCAATTAGTGGTGACAACGTGGTTGCGTCAACATTGCAAACAGCAATTCGTGCATTAGGCACAGTTGACTCAGTTGATCTAAGTAATGCAACAGCTACACTTACACTATTAGGTATCTTAACAGCGGCAGTAGTTTAAATAATACAGTAAGAATTTAGAAACCCTGCTTTTTTAAGTGGGGTTTTTATTGGCTAAAACTAGCTATATCAACTAGTTACCGCTATCACCCAGGTTAAATAATTTTGGTAATTTCAGCTAAATAAGTGCAGGGAAGAAACAAATTCCCATTTATTAGGAGAAATACAAAATGGCAACAGTAACAAGAACACATCCAGTAACAACAGAATATGACGTGGAATTTAACGGAAACTTACAATTTTTCACAGTTACATATCCAGGAGCAGTAAATGCTAAAACAGGCCCTGAATCAACACAAGCGGCTGTTCATAGAGCAATCGGCGACGTTGCAACAATTATCGCAATCGGTGCTTTAGGTAACACAAACACAGAGCAAACATTTGCTGTTGAAGCAATTGGTGGCGACAACGTTACAGCGGCGGCGCTTGACGCGGCATTTGATGCATTAGGTACAGTAGACTCAATTAACTGTGCTAACGTTACAACAACACTTAAAGCATTATACATAGCAGTTTAAGTATAACACTTTTGAAAAACCCTGCTTTTTTAAGTGGGGTTTTTTATTGGCTTAAATATCATTATGAATCCAAAACAAGAAGACTGGATATACGAAAGTCCTGATCGTGGTGAGACTGTATTTAGGCGTAAGTTTGGTGACAAGCATTTCCAGCGAGAAGAAATAACACCCGACAAGCCATTAACTATCTATAATGACTTTATGTGGATATACAGAAAAGACTGGGATGACCTAGCTAATAAACATCCAGCAGTAAAAGAACTTCTTGGGAAACTAATCACAATTACAAAGTTAGTAGACGAATGATAGTCTGTTGGACATTGGCAGATATTACTAATACAGGAGTTACTCGTATGCCTAGTAATAGTCCAAGTATAAAATTACGTAATCAGCAACGTAATTACGAAACATTTTTGCAATTAATAAGTATGCGTGGTCAGCCTACAGTTATAATAGCGCCAACAATGTTGACTAATAGAGATATTACTACACTACCCTTTGGCAAAACTTATCTTCAGGACCTGGGATTCAAATACAATGTGTGGATGTTTGCATTTGAAAGTGAGCAAGAAAAAGTATTTGATAATACAAGTGGACAATTAGGAGCGTTAATGTCTGATTTTAATGGTTGTCCTATCATAATTGGTATGGACGAAAATGCTAAAATAACTAATACAATCAATACGATAGGTGAAAAGTGTAATACCTTTTTCCTACACCAAAACCAGTAACGATGATAAATAAACGCAAAGCATCACAGAACGAACACAAAGACTAGGCACATTAAGGCTCATTACCAACCCACTAGATTCAGTGATAGAAACCTATTGATGGAATTTATAAAATGAGTGCTGTAAAAATTGAAAAAGAAAACCTAGAAGCTCACGTGGAATTGTGTGCAGAGAGGTATAACGCATTGGAAGATAAACTCGACAACGTTGAGAGAAAAGTTAGTTCACTAGAACTAGTTGTTAATGAAATCAAAGAAATGATTACACATAACAATAATTCACGACAAAAACAATTAATCAAATATAGTGTAACCATAATCGGTTCGCTAATAGTATTAGTAGGATGGATGGCGGCAAACTATATGTTACCTTACATCTTTACTGCTGTATAATCATGACTATGGCAACTTTAACATTTGATAAATTTAACAGTCTTGCCAAGCAGAGTCTTGCATCAGTATCTAAAAATATAATTGTAAAAAAACAGAACACATACGAAGTGTTCGGAGAGTTCAAAATAATTAAAGAAGAATATTGTTTTGCTGTTCACCGTAATGGAAATGAAGTTGCATCTTTTCTTTCATCACGCAATGCTCTTAGCTATTGTATATTTCAAAAATACTTTCGTTATGAGGATGCTGGCTTACTAGAAAGATTAGACGGTAGATTACAGTCAAAGATATTTGATATTGAGGTAGCAAAAAATATATTGTCTAACTCAGCAGACCAATTAAAGAGATTCACAGCCTTAGCTAGAGTTGAAATATACATTGATGACACAAAGGTGATTAAAGAACAAATCAATGATGTTGTCAACATGGCTAAATACTTCCAACAAAGGGAATTAGACAATGAAGTTAACTGATATACAACAAAAGACAGACGCTAAATTTATTAATCGCGTGATGAATGCACACTTTGAATCAAAAGTAAATGTTTCTGCATTGAAAGAAAATACTGCACGTACAATGCTTACTAAAGTTAGAGCGTTAATCAAAGAAACTAAAGGTACACACAAGTTCCATACCAGTGAGAAAAGCCCAGCTTATCTACAACTGCTTATGATGGAACAATCACTAACTGCTCAATTACAAGAGTATGGTGCTGACAGTGCTAGGTATCAGGGTGGAACTGCTTATTCTGCAAATACTACACCATCAGTGATGACAGACATTAAAGATGAAGATGAAGACGAAGATGAAGACGAAATGGAAGAAGCATGTGGATCTTCACATAAAAAGAAAAAAATGAAAGAGTCTAAATTAACAGAATCAGAAGTTGAAACAGCACAGGTTGTTTTAGCCGCACAAGATATGTTAGATAAAGTACAAAGCATGTTAGAAGATGTTGCAGATATGCAATTTAAAGATCTTCCTAATCTTGTTGAAATGATGAGAAATGAAGTTGGTGTTAATGAAGCACAGGCTTACCTAGATTCACAAACAGCAACACTATCTAGTTTAGTAACAACATTAGAACAAGCTAAAGCCGCCATGACAACAACAATGGCACCGTTAACAGGTGACCAAGCATTAACACCAGATGAGTTTGCTACAGAACCAGACTTAGATGCAGGTGTTGACAACGATACACCACCAGATTCTGGCATTGAAGCAGATAGCGACGGTGATATCACTGAACCAGATTTAGAACCAGACCTAGGCAGAGAAAGAAGATAAATGAAACTGTTTGAGGTCAGTGGGCCCGCACTAGAACTAGCCTCTTTGGTACAGTACCTAATAGGTAAGAGTGACGAGCTTAATACTAAACCTCAAATTAAAACAGATACATTCATTGATATGGCAAGACAAACAGGTATAAACATATCGTTTAGTAATTTGCAAGCACTATCAAATCAAAACCCTTTAAAAAATATGATCACAAATCTAAATCAAGACACTATTGAATTTGGAATTGCAAATGGTGATCAAAAAATGCCTGTTGATAAAGCAAGAGATGTTGTTAAACAAATGGCAAAAAGATCACTACGCAAAAGAAATTAGATAACTACTATTATATGCTCCAAGCAAGAACCCATTCTCTAGCCAGACTGGGTTTTTTTACCACTCAGGGTTGACACAAGCACATAAATAGCGTAGTATACTAATTATAGTGTCGCAGAAGGATTTAGGAATAATATACCACCAAAAGTAATAGCCACACTAGGTAATTTACAATTTATACCAGCTAAAGAAAATAGTAGCAAAGGAACACAATGCTTATTAAGCAAGGAGAAATTATATGTCTTATAGCGATAAAGTATTAGATCATTACGAAAACCCCAGAAACGTTGGCTCATTTGATAAAAATGACCCTAATGTGGGCACTGGTATGGTTGGGGCTCCAGCATGTGGGGATGTGATGAAATTGCAAATCAAAGTATCGGATACTGGCATGATTGAGGATGCTAAATTTAAGACATACGGTTGTGGATCAGCTATTGCATCAAGCTCACTGGTAACGGAATGGCTTAAAGGAAAAACCTTGGACCAGGCATCGGAAATCAAGAATTCTGCTATTGCAGAAGAGTTAGCGCTTCCACCGGTTAAAATTCACTGCTCAGTACTTGCAGAAGATGCAATTAAAGCGGCAGTTGCTGACCTTAAGTCCAAGAAAAAATAAATGGCTATCACCTTAACAAAGAAAGCAGCGACCCGTGTTGAGAGATATCTTGAGTCTCGCGGCAAGGGCGTGGGTTTAAAGTTAGCTGTAAAGACAACCGGCTGTTCCGGTATGGCTTATGTACTGGAATTTTCTGATGAAATTCCCGCAGAAGACCATGTGTTCGAAAGCCATGGTATTAAAATTATGGTGGATCCCAAGAGCCTTATATATATTGATGGCACTGAATTAGACTTCGCGCGAGAAGGATTAAATGAGGGCTTTCAATTTAACAACCCTAACGTAAAAGATAGTTGCGGTTGTGGAGAGAGCTTCACGGTTTGACCCAGAATTACTTTGAAATATTTAGTCTTCCGGTGGCGTACACAATAGATATGAATAGCCTCAATCAACATTATCGGCTGATACAAAAATCTGTTCACCCCGATCGATTCATCACTGGTACTAACGCAGAAAAGCAGCAGTCACTGATAAAGTCTACACAGGTAAATGATGCGTATCAGACACTTAAGGACTCAGTCAAAAGAGCATCCTACCTCATTAGATTGCACTATGATAAAGAAGAGTCTGGCCTACCCCCCGAATTTCTTATGCAACAAATGGAATGGGAAGAGGAGTTAGAGGGTGCCAATGAAGAACAATCCCTGCAATTACTGTCGGATAAGATTGAGGTGGATAAAAAGATTATAGAGAATGTATTGATGGTTACACTAGATGAAAAAAAAGACTGGGAATCGGCATTAAGCCATTTGAGTAAACTAAAATTTCTCACAAAACTTTCCAGTAAAATACAACAAAAAACGTTCGCACTGGATGCATCATAAATGGTATTACTTCAAATATCAGAACCTGGAAAAAGTACACTCCCACACGAGCATCGCTTAGCGGTTGGCATTGATCTTGGAACTACTAACTCACTCATTGCCTCAGTAATCAGTGGGAAAGCCACTATTCTCGAAGATGAAGAAGGTTCACGTATTATGCCCTCTATTGTGCATTATGATGAGAAACAGACTTTTGTAGGCGTGGAGGCAGAGAAAAGACAGCTCCAAGGACCAGAAGATACTATTGCATCAGCCAAAAGATTGATGGGGAAAGGTTTAATGGATATTCGTCCAGAGGACTTCACAGTTAGTCTAGAAGACAGTGCCGGTAATATTGCCATCCATACGAAGCAAGGACTAAAAAGTCCTGTAGAGGTGTCTGCAGCATTATTAAAAAGACTCAAAGAGCTGGGAGAAAAAAGATTAGGTGGTGACATCATGGGTGCAGTCATTACCGTACCGGCTTACTTTGATGATGCACAAAGGCAAGCCACGAAAGATGCCGCAAAAATAGCAGGTATTAACGTGCTGAGGCTTATTAATGAGCCGACCGCCGCCGCTGTAGCTTATGGTCTAGACAAGAAGGTAGAAGGTAATTTTGTTATTTATGATCTTGGCGGAGGTACCTTTGATATTTCTATTCTACGTTTAGAAAACGGTCTTTTTGAGGTCATGGCTACTCATGGTGATAGCGCTCTTGGGGGTGATGACTTTGATCATCTGATTGAGAAATGGATGATTAGTGATTTCGATACACCAATGCCTAATATAAAAACTAAACAACTCATCAAAAATTTATCGCGAAAAATTAAAGAGGGCTTAACTGAAAAGAGTGAGATTGCTGTGAATCAGTCTTTTGATGGTTTGGGTACCATAAAAAAAACACTTACCCGTGAAAAATTCGCATCCTTATCTGCTGACCTAACCAACAAGACGATTGCGTGCATCAAGCAAGCCCTTCATGACGCCGACCTAACACCGAAAGACATTACGGGTGTTGTAATGGTGGGTGGATCAACGCGCATGCCAATCATTCAGGTTGCGGTAGAACAATTTATTGGTATGCCTTTGCTTAACAATATTGACCCAGACGAAGTGGTTGCGCTGGGGGCGGCAGAGCAGGCTAATATTTTAGCGGGAAACACTAACAACGAACTATTGCTGCTAGATGTTATCCCCCTATCCCTCGGTATTGAGACCATGGGGGATATTGTAGAACGAATCATACCTAGAAACTCCACACTGCCTGTTGCTATGGGACAAGAATTTACCACCTATCAGGACGGCCAAACAGGCATAGTCATTCATATAGTCCAAGGTGAGCGTGACTTAGTAAAAGATTGCAGGTCGCTTGGTAAGTTTACCCTTAAAGGCATCCCTCCTATGGTGGCTGGAGCAGCAAAAATCCGCGTTACCTTTCAGGTAGACACGGATGGATTGTTATCAGTTAAGGCAAGAGAATTGTCAACAGGGATTGAGTCATCGATTGAAGTTAAGCCATCTTATGGTCTGGAGGATCACCAGATTCAGCAAATGCTTGCGTCCTCTTTTTCCTCGGCAGAAGAGGATAAAGAAAGTAGAGCGCTTGCTGAAATAAGAGTAGATGGTCAGCAAATTATTGCGATGATAGAAAGCGCATTGGAACAAGACAAGAATCTCCTCAATCCAAACGAAATTGATCATATTCATGTTAGGGTGCATGAGCTTACCAAGGCATTAGCGACTTCTGATAGAGCGCTCATCGAAGAAAAAACAAAGCTACTAAACGAAGCAACTGCTGCCTTTGCTGCTAAAAGAATGGATCACTCCATTAGCAAGGCGCTTACCGGAAAAACCATTAACACATTGGAGTTTTAATGCCAAAGATCATTATCCTACCCCATCATGAATTATGTCCAGAGGGTGACATCATCGAAGCCAAGAAAGGGACATCCCTATGCGATGCCCTTTTATCTCATGATATCCATATTGAACACGCATGCGACCAGGTCTGTGCATGTACCACCTGCCATGTCATTGTCCGTGAGGGTTTTAACTCTTTAAATCCTTCTGATGAAAATGAAGATGATATGCTCGATAAAGCATGGGGGTTATCACCCCAATCACGACTATCTTGCCAGGCCATCATGAATGATCATGACCTCACCATTGAGATACCCAAATACACCGTTAATTTAGCCAAAGAAGGATAAAAAAAAGGCCGGTAAAAACCGGCCTTTTTTAACATGGAGGAGATTAAAGCTTCTTAGAAATCAAATTGCGTTCTAATGTTAAGTGCTTTCTCGTCAGTTATGCCAGTGTAAGCTGAGGTGTTACCACTCACATCAAAGTCTGTATCAACATAGCTTAGCATGATGCGGGTATTAGGATCTAGGATCCATTTTAGACCGGCACGCCAAGTTTTAGCCTCGTTTGCATAAGCTGCTGTGATATCGTAGCCAGCACTTGCTTGGGTAATATCGGATGCATCAAATTTGGAGTAACCTAATGCAACCTCCCAGGCACCGATACCTTTACCATTTTCTGGATTAAAGTTGCTGTTCGGTTTAATTCGGTCAAACTTACCACCCATAGATGATGATTTATAGGAGTCAGAATAATTTTCACCGGTAACTAACCAGGCAGCCTCCAAATAGTAAGCTTTGATATCCTGGTCATCTATATTTGAATCGAAGTTCGTGGTTGCATATTCTGCTTGAACTTTGTATGGACCATTAGCGAAGGCTAATTCACCACCAAACGTTCTTAATTGAGTTTCCGTTACACCAGCATTTGCTGATGCAGCATAAAACTTAAAACCTTTACCAAGAGATCCTTGTTCCATCTTAACTGTACTCATGTAGTTACTTACATCAATATCTTGGAATTTGGTGCTCGCTCCAATATGGAAAACCTTGTCCTTCCATTCATTCATAGTGGCCAGATCTACATCCACGTGACCAATGTAAGCTAGGCTGTCATCGGAGGAGTCATCTGTTCCATTATTTTGTCCGTAGCCATTCACCACCGCTAGGGAGTAGTTAAAGCCTTTAGTTGGGGTACCATGCAATGCAACACCCGTATCTTTACCTTCAGTAATACCTACGTTATTAACATAAGACCTTTCAGTAAAGTTAAGGAATCTTGAGCTGGTTCTCTCCTCCAAACTCATCGAGGTTTTAAATTGACCAAACACTAATTGGGCTGGCTTGAAGTAACCTAAGTTAATGAAAGCTTCATCAAGCAAAGCCGATGAGCCAAACGAACCTACTAGTTTATAGCCAATGTGTTCGTTATATTTACCGTCCACGCCTAAATATGCTCGTCGAATATTAAACTCGGACTCTTCTTCTTTAGACTCAGGGTCCGCATCAAAATATCGATAATCTAATTGAACACGGCCTGAAACTTTCATTGTGCTCTTACCGTCTGGACTTACGAGTTCTAATTTTTTAGATACTGTTCCTTCAGATTTTTTTTCAGCTTTTCTACCCTTGGCGAGCAATGCTCCCTCATTTTCAGTTAATACACCCTTAGTAATAAGAGCGTCGATAAGGTCTTGCGTCGAATCAGCATAGACGTTGGCTGATATAGATGCGGTTGCTAATGCCACTGCACCAACTAAAATTTTATTATATAATTTCAATCTCTCTCTCCTTCGGTTAAAAAAATAAAATCTAATGGTTATGTAATCATTAGTATTTATCCATGGAGAGTATTTTCTAACTTAAATATGACAAATTGATGACAAAAAATGAATTATGTTTATTTCGAGAAATAAATGTTTTTTGGTGAAGTGTGACGAGGGAACTCTAGAAGAGTTAGATTAATGCATCCTTAATATTAAATTGCACATGCCCAGTAGCAAGATTGTATACCGCCCCCACCAACCCTACTTGTTTTTTATCCAGCTGTTGTTGAATGATCGTGCTGTCTTTTAGTATCCTGTTAATCTGCGTTTGAACATTTAAAAAGCATACCTTTTCAACAAATTGGTCATTCGCTGAGGTCCGATCGTCGTTATTAGTGATAGTTGACTCTGCTTCTACTGCAGGGTTAATTAGATCAATGATCTCACCAATATTACCCCCCTTAAAGTGATCACAAGCTGCCTTAACTGCTCCACAATTTGAGTGCCCCATGACAACGATAATTGATGCGCCAAGGTATTCAGTAGAGAATTCCAAGCTACCAATGGCCTTCCTTGATGCAATATTCCCCGCTAATCGCACGCTAAAAATATCCCCTAAATTTTGATCGAATACTAATTCCACAGTAGTTCGGGAATCGCTGCACCCTAAAACGGAGGCAAAAGGATGTTGCTTGTCTTTCAGCTCATCACGCACGCTTAACATATCGTGTTGCCGCTTTACATTATTAATAAAACGTTCATTACCCTCGATTAAGATATCCAGTGCTTGTTTTGGGGTTATGTTCTCTCTATCTAATTCAGGGTGCTTATACATAATTACTCAGCTCTCATGTGGGGGAATAATAAAACGTCGCGGATACTTGGGCTATCGGTAACAAGCATTACTAGCCTATCAATACCTATGCCGCATCCACCGGTTGGAGGTAGGCCATACTCTAATGCTCTAATAAAATCGGCATCGTAATACATCGCCTCTTCGTCACCCGACTCTTTCGCCTCCACTTGTGCTTTAAATCGCATAGCCTGATCCTCGGCATCATTTAACTCAGAAAATCCATTCGCTATCTCACGCCCTGCAATAAATAATTCAAAGCGCTCGGTGATATCGGGGTTGGTATCCGAGGCCCGAGCGAGTGGCGATACTTCAATGGGGTAGTCAATGATGTAAGTTGGGTCCCATAAATGCTCCTCGGCCTCTTCTTCAAAAAGTGCCAGTTGATAAGCGCCAAGTCCTGCCTTTTCAGGAAGTTTGTGCCCTTTTTTATCTAGTGTTTTCTTAATGAAGTCTCGGTCCAACAAATCTTTCTCATTATATTTATCAGAATATTTGAGTATCGCCTCAACCATAGTTAATCGATCAAACGATTTGCCAAAGTCGATCTCTTTTCCTTGGTAGCTAACCTTTGTTGACCCAACCACTAATTCAGCGACGTGCCTTATGCAGGATTCGGTAAACTCCATAAGCCAATGGTATTCGGTATAGGCGGCATAAAATTCCATCATCGTAAATTCGGGGTTATGCCTTACGCTTAGGCCCTCATTCCTAAAATTACGATTAATTTCAAATACTCTGTCAAAACCGCCTACTACCAATCTTTTAAGGTAGAGCTCGGGTGCAATCCTTAGATACATTTCCATATCTAAGGCATTATGATGGGTCTTAAAGGGTCTTGCCGTTGCGCCACCTGGTATGGGATGCAACATTGGCGTCTCAACTTCTAGAAACTCATGTTCATGCATAAACGTGCGGATACCTGACATAATTTTACTTCGCTTTAAAAAAGTATCACGTGTACCCTCATTAACGATAAGGTCAACATAGCGTTGTCGGTATTTCGTTTCCTGATCCGATAGCCCGTGAAATTTTTCTGGTAAGGGCCTGATAGATTTGGTCAACAAAACAATTTCTGTAACCTCTATGGTCAGCTCATTGGTGTTCGTTTTAAAAACTTTGCCTTTTGCTCCAAGAATATCGCCAAGATCCCACTTCTTAAAATGCATGTATAGCTCTGGATTGGCGTCTGAGTTGATTAAATCCCGAGCAACATAAAGCTGTATTTTTCCTTGTTTGTCCTGAATGGTAGCAAAACTGGCTTTACCCATAACGCGTTTTAACATCATACGACCTGCAATGGATACGACGACGCCCTTCTTCTCTAGGTCTTCTTTGTTCTCCTTATCATATAAGTCATGCAGATCTTGAGAGTAATTCTCTGGCTTAAAATGATTAGGAAAGGCAATACCCCTTGCTCTAATTTCTTGAAGCTTTGACCTTCGCTCCATGATAATGGCATTTTCGTCTTGGATCTCTGGTTCTTTATTTTCGCTCAACTTATACCCCTTGCTTTAAACTTTCACTAATAAACATATCCAGATCACCGTCTAATACGCCCTGTGTATTTCCAACCTCTAGGTTTGTTCTAAGATCTTTGATGCGTGATTGATCTAGCACATAACTTCTAATTTGATGCCCCCATCCAATATCCGTTTTAGCATCTTCCATAGCCTGCTTTTCTTCGTTTCTCTTACTCAGCTCAATGGCATAAAGCTGTGCTTTCAGCATATTCATCGCCTGTGCTTTATTGCGATGCTGTGAACGGTCATTTTGACATTGCACCACCGTATTGGTTGGCACATGCGTAATTCTAACAGCAGAATCAGTTTTATTGATATGCTGCCCCCCTGCCCCTGATGCTCTGTAAGTATCTATCCTTAGGTCAGATGGATTTATATCGATATCAATTGACTCATCAATCTCAGGATATACGTTCACTCCTGCAAAAGAAGTGTGTCGTCGACTTCCCGAATCAAAAGGTGATTTCCTTACCAGTCGATGAATCCCTGATTCTGTTCTTAAAAAACCAAAAGCATAATCACCGCTAATTTTTAAAGTAGCTCCTTTGATACCTGCTACTTCACCCTCTGAGTATTCCAATACCTCGATCTTAAAATTTTTCCGCTCAGCATATCGGGTATACATGCGAAACAGCATGCTAGCCCAATCCTGTGCTTCCGTTCCCCCGCTGCCAGACTGGAAATCAACAAAACAGTTATTCGGATCCATCGGATGAGAAAACATGCGTTTAAATTCAATATCATCGACGGACTTTTCAAGCTTTTCAGTGTCATGCTTAATAGTCGTTAAGGTATTTAGGTCATTTTCCTCAGCAGCCATATCAAACAGCTCTTGATTATCGGCTAAATCACTAATCAGGCTATCTGCTTGATGTACAATATCTTCAAGCATCTTTTTTTCCTTGCCAATTTCTTGGCTCAACGCCCTATCAGACCAGGTTTTTGGATCTTCTTGCTGGATACTTAATAAGTTGATCGTGCGCTTTTTTTCCTCTAGGTCAAAGAAACCCCCGCAGGGTATTAAATTTCTCGTTGACTGAGGCAATTAAATTCCTTAACTCGATAATTTCTTCATTTTCCATCCAGACCAAGCCTTTTTAAATTTTTTATTAATTAAATATTATGACGCTATTATACCCAAATATTTTAATCATAAATGTGTCATTAAACTGTCATAATTAGCATATAAGATACCGTCTGTAACAAAAAATTCTAACCATTAAAAACTTAAGGAGTCACCCCATAATGAAAGAGTTAAATGTAGGCAAGCTTAGTATCGCTGCGGTTGTAGCAGGTACATTCGCCTTCTCAAACCCAGCTACCGCTGCTGTAGATATCATCAAAATTGATGGTTCAAGCACGGTGTATCCAATCACTGAAGCTGTTGCAGAAGAATTTCAAATAGCAACAGGGATTAAGGTAACCGTAGGTGTTTCAGGCACTGGTGGTGGATTCAAGAAATTTTGTAGAGGTGATACAGTAATTTCAGGCGCTTCACGACCAATTAAAGCCAAGGAAGCAAAAAAATGTGCTGATGCTGGTATTGAGTTTATTGAAGTTCCGGTTGCTTATGATGCGCTGACCGTGGTGATTAATAAGTCAAACGATTGGGCAAAAGAAATGACACGCGAAGAGTTAAAAAAAATGTGGGAACCTGCAGCTCAGGGTAAGATTATGAGCTGGAGCCAAGTAAGAGCCGGTTGGCCTGATACACCGCTTAAGCTATATGGCCCAGGTGCTGACTCAGGAACATTTGATTATTTTACCGAATCAATTATCGAGAAATCTAAAGCAATCCGTGGTGACTTTACTGCATCAGAAGATGATAACGTTTTAGTCCAAGGTGTTGCTGGCGACAAAGGTGGTATTGGTTACTTTGGTCTAGCTTACTATGAAGAAAATAAAAATAAATTAGACGCGGTTGCAGTGAAAAATGCAGCGGGTAAGTTTGTCCTTCCTTCCCTTGAAACAACCATGGATGGTTCATACAACCCACTGGCAAGACCGTTGTTTATTTACCTGAACGCAACAAAAGCAGCATTCGATCCAAACGTTAAGAAATTTATTGAATACTACCTTAAGCATGCTGGAAAAATAGCACAAGAAGTAGGCTATATTCCTTTTAGTAAAGATGAATACAAAGCAATTGAGGATCATTACAAAGGCCTTAAGACAGGGACAGCATTTGAAAAACCAGCGATTGGTTTATCAGTAAAGCAAATGTTAGAGCTTTCAGCTGCTAATAAGTAGTAAAAATTTTATTGGAAAAGGGTGATTTTAGATCACCCTTTTTTTATGTTTTTTATGGCTATAATTATTGAAAAAACAGGTAATGTAAGTATGATGAAGTTTCTTTAAAATATAAATATCGTATCCATGCAAGAAACGACTATAAGCCCACAATTAGCCAAAAAATTCAGTAGAAATCTTATTGAACGGCTCATTGAATTTGGTCTTTTATGCTCAGCTGCATTTGCAGTCCTTATTACCACAGCTATTGTTTACGTTCTAGTAAGTGAGGCTATACCGTTTTTTCAGCATGTATCACTTTATGATTTTTTTACGGATACAGTGTGGACACCTAATTACTCAATTAAGCATTATGGAATTTTAGCCTTAGTTTCTGGAACCCTAACTACAACATTTATTGCGCTCTTTGTTGCTATTCCCTTAGGAACAATAACCGCTATTTATTTATCCGAGTTTGCTAGTCATAAGGTGCGCGAAACCATTAAGCCTGTCTTGGAATTGTTAATTGGCGTTCCTACGGTAGTATTTGGTTATTTTGCCCTTATGATGGTAACTCCATTGCTGCAAAAAATTTATCCTGATTTAACTACCTTCAACATGCTTGGTCCAGGTATCGTTATGGGAATTATGATTGTGCCCTACATTGCATCGGTTGCTGAAGATTCTATGCGAGCAGTTCCTATGGCTATGCGCGAGGGAGCTTACGCAATGGGTGCAACTAGATTTCAAACTGCTATACGAGTGATTACCCCAGCTGCTATATCAGGGATCGTAGCAGCCTATATTCTGGCTATAAGTCGAGCTGTCGGAGAAACAATGATTGTAGCTATCGCTGCTGGCCAACAACCAAACTTTACTTTTAATCCAGTTGAAAGTGCCGCTACCATCACATCGTATATCGTATCAGTAGCTCTAGGTGATCTTGAGCATGATGGTATTGGGTACCAAAGTATTTTTGCTGCTGGTCTTACGTTACTTTTAATGACGCTGTCATTTAATATTGTTGGCCATATGGCACGCAAAAAATTTGCAGAGAGATACTAGAGTTTAAAATGGAAATAAAAAAATCAAAAAAAACTGCAGTTGATGTTAATGCCATAAGAAAGCTAATAAAAAAACATAAGAAGAATGATCTTGCTTTTGCAGCCCTTGGTATGTTTGTTATAGCTTCCTTAACGATTACACTAATCATTCTTTTTTTAGACTTAGTTCTTGATGGCTACCCAAAATTCACCTTAGATTTCTTTAGCAACTTCCCATCTCGAAGAGCTGCAAGAGCAGGTATTTTGTCGGCATGGGTGGGTTCATCCTTGGTTTTGCTAGTGACCTTTTTTGTGGCAGTCCCTTTAGGTATAGCAGCAGGTATTTATCTAGAGGAATATGCGAAAAAAAATTGGGTTTCCGACATCATTGAAGTCAACGTATCCAATCTAGCGGGTGTTCCATCAATTATTTATGGCTTACTTGCGCTAGGATTGTTCGTATACAGCTTCGGTCTTGGGCAAAGTATTTTGACGGCTGGCTTAACGCTCGCGTTACTTATGTTACCCATAGTCATAGTATCAACACGTGAGGCGATTAGGGCTATCCCTATTCATATAAGGGAAGCCGCTTATGCCGTAGGTGCAACAAAATGGCAAGTAGTGCTTCATCATGTAGTTCAATACTCATATGGTGGAATTTTAACGGGAGTTATTATTGGGATGGCAAGAGCTATAGGTGAGACTGCCCCAGTTATAACAATTGGTGCCTTAACTTTTATTGCCTTTCTTCCGCCATCACCAGTCAGCGTGGACCCGCCTTTTTTAAATTTTGAATGGCTAAGTGCAGGATTTACTGTGCTTCCTATTCAAATGTTTAACTGGATATCAAGGCCGCAACATGCTTTTCACATTAATGCTGCTGCTACAGGTGCTGTGATAATTATTTTAACGGCACTAATGAATGGGTTTGCAATTAAATTACGATATAACGTTAGGAAAAAAATTAAATGGTAGCTAAAAATAAACATAATGAAATAATTAAAGCTGAGTCTAGGGATTTAAATTTCTTTTATGCGGATGGTACCCAGGCCCTAAAGAATGTTAGCTTGCCTGTGTATGAAAATAAAATTACAGCGCTAATTGGTCCGTCCGGTTGCGGGAAATCTACTTTTTTACGCTCTTTTAATAGAATGCATGACCTTTATCCTGGAAATCGGTATGACGGTCAAATTATTCTTTATCCAGACAACACTAACATACTTGATCCAAAGGTTGACCCCATTGAGGTGAGGATGAGAATAAGTATGGTTTTTCAGAAACCTAATCCATTTCCTAAATCTATTTATGAAAATGTTGCTTATGGTCTTCGTGTTAGAGGTGAGAGTAACGCAAGAGTGTTAGATGAAAAAATTGAAGAAGCTCTTAAAGGGGCATCTTTGTGGGATGAGGTAAAAGACCGCCTTCAGGACCTGGCCTTTAATCTATCCGGGGGGCAACAACAACGACTGTGTATTGCAAGAGCTTTAGCAACTGATCCTGAAATTATGTTATTTGATGAGCCTACGTCTGCATTAGATCCTATTGCCACAGTTAATATTGAAGAATTGATGTCAAGCCTTAAGGATAAGTTATCAATTCTCATTGTTACTCACAACATGCAACAAGCAGCCAGAATCTCAGACTATACTGCTTATATGTATTTGGGTGAGTTAGTGGAACACGATAAAACCGATACAATTTTTACCAAGCCATCAAAAAAAGAGACGGAAGATTATATTACTGGGAAGTTTGGTTAATATTTTCTACTAAAAACTGAGCAGATTTAGCCACAGTTTTAGCATCAGGCCCTTCTGTCATTATCCTAATTAAAGGCTGCGTTCCAGAAGGTCTAATTAGCACGCGTCCTTTTTTATCCATCATCTCATTAGCCCTATCAACAAGCAAGGTCATTGCCTTAGTTTCAGCATTGAATTGTCCGGTCAAAGGAATATTAATAAGTTTTTGAGGGTACATTGGAAACTCGCTAAGCGCCTGACTTAATGTCTCCTGATTTAAGTGGAGTGAAGCGATAAGTTGCAATGCTGAAATTATGCCATCCCCTGTGGAATGTTTATCAAGAAGAACAATGTGGCCAGAGTTTTCTCCACCAATAAACCATTGTTTTTCACGAAGAGCTTCTGCTACAAACTTATCGCCGACCATCGCCCTAAAGAAGGGCACATTCATTTCTTTGCACTTTTCCTCAAGGGCTAAGTTGGTCATTAATGTGCCAACCAATCCCCCGGCCATAATATTTTGTTTCTGATAAAATTTTAATAATAAAAATAAAATTTGGTCTCCATCAACCCGCTGACCTGATCCATCAACCATAATTAATCTATCGCCGTCTCCATCAAATGCAATGCCTAAATCTGCTTTAGAGCTGAGCACTGCATTTATAAGAAAATCAGGATGAATTGATCCAGCATCCTCATTAATATTAAGACCGTTAGGTTTGTTATTAATCACATGCACATCCGCACCCAACCGCCTAAAAACCTCTGGTGCAACCTGATAGGTTGCACCATGAGCGCAATCTAAAACAATTTTCATATTAGTTAATGATAAGTTGCCGGGCAAAGTACTTAAGCAAAAGTTTTCGTATCTCTCTCTCGCATCATCAAGTCGCTTTGCCTTACCTAAACGATGGGCGGGAACAACCTTCAAATCATTCCCAACAATTACTTCAATTTCCCTTTCTATGCTTTGTGGCAACTTAGAACCATTATTAGAGAATAATTTAATGCCATTGTCATCATAAGGGTTGTGCGATGCAGTGATTGAAACTCCAATATCCGCATTTAATGACTGCGTGAGAAATGCGATGGCCGGCGTCGGAATTGGACCGGTAAGATAGACATCAACGCCAGCTGCGGCAAAACCTGATTCCAGAGCTGATTCAAACATATACCCAGAAATTCGTGTGTCTTTACCTATTACAACGGTGGGATTCGATTCAAGATTGTGGTGCTTAGTCAAAACCAGTCCTGCTGCATAGCCAATTTTTACAAAAAAATCTGGGGTTATAGGAAAGTCACCGGTTTTACCTCTGATACCGTCTGTGCCAAAAAATTTTGTCATATATTTATGTTGTTTCTAGGTAATTAAGCATTTTTTTTGTTTCTTTTATATCATGAACTCGAAGAATGCTTGCCCCATTCTTCGAGGCCAATGCCGCCAAAAATGCACTTGTAAGAATAATATCACCCATGCTCTCCCCAATGATATTTTTTACCATACTTTTCCTAGAAATTCCGACTAGGACAGGCAGCTTAAGTCCTACAAAATGCCCTATACTTTGAAACAGCAAGGCATTGTCTGTTTGGGTTTTCCCAAATCCAAAACCTGGATCCAGCACAATTCTATTTCTACTGATGCCTCCCTTTTCACAGGCCTCTACTCTTGACGTCAAAAACTTTTCTACCTCTTCGACCACTGATGCGTAGACAGGATTGGCCTGCATGCTCCCTGGAGTTCCTTGCATATGCATAAGACAAACATCTACCGACGAATTTGCAATGACGCTCAACGATCCCTTGTTACGGAGGGCCTTTACATCATTAATCATATTAATTCCCAGGTCTATGACTTTAGTCATGACTTGCGGTTTATAGGTATCTATAGAAAGATAGATCTGAGAGACCTTTCTTATTTCTTGAATAACCGGAACAATCCTTCTTTCTTCTTCTTCGGCCGATATGGGTTGTGCTCCTGGTCGCGTTGACTCTCCTCCTATATCAATCATATCTACTCCATCTTCAATCATTTGTAGGGCATGATCTACTGCAGAGGTTAGGGTGTTATATCTTCCTCCGTCTGAGAATGAGTCTGGAGTAATATTTAAGATACCCATAATCAAGGGTGTGTTTTTTGATTGGGATAATCGCATAAGTAAAGGCATGTAAAAAGGGCAGGTAACTGCCCTTTTTTTAATTTTTAGCCGCTGGTTGTGGGGTTATCGAAGTGGTTCCTGAGCTTCCTCCGGATGGCTTCTTCGGCGAATCTGAGCCCTTCGATGGCTTTGGAGCTCTCATTTTCTTCCCTTCCATAATGTCATTGATCTGATCGCTATCAATAGTCTCATACTCTAATAATGCTTTAGCCATAAGCTCAATCTTTTTCTTATTTTTTTCAATCAGCTTTCTTGCAACCGCATACTGCTGATCTAAAATAGATTTAATTTCAGCGTCCACTTTTTGTTGGGTCGCCTCAGAAATTGACTTTGATGACATTGACATAAACCCATTACTTGTATCGTCGGCGTAGACCATAGTTCCAAGCTTGTCTGACATGCCATACTTAGTCACCATATCTCTGGCAAGCTTTGTAGCTCTCTCAAAGTCGTTGGCTGCTCCTGTAGACATTTGTTTCATAAAGACTTCCTCAGCAATTCTTCCGCCGAAAAGGATAGCAATTTCTTCCAGCATTTTTTCTTTAAAACTACTGAATCGATCAAATTCTGGAAGCTGCCAGGTTAGGCCTAATGCCCAACCTCTCGGCATAATAGTAACCTTATGAACCGGATCTGCATTAGGAAGAAGTTTTGCGACAACTGCATGTCCAGATTCATGATAGGCAGTGTTTCTTCTCTCATCCTCTCGCATCACCATCGACTTTCTTTCAGGACCCATAAATATTTTATCTTTAGCCTCCTCAAAGTCCTCCATATCGACTGTACGCTTATTACGTCTTGCAGCAAATAAAGCCGCTTCATTAACCAGGTTAGCTAAATCAGCACCGGAAAAACCAGGCGTGCCACGGGCAACAATATCTGCCTTTACATCAGGGTCGATAGGTACTTTTCTCATATGCACCATAAGAATTTGCTCCCTACCTTTAATGTCGGGAAGGGATACTGCTACCTGCCTATCAAATCGGCCTGGCCTTAACAAGGCTTTATCCAGGACGTCTGCTCGGTTAGTTGCGGCTATTACGATGACGCCCGAGTTCGGCTCAAAACCATCTAATTCCACCAGTAATTGATTCAGTGTTTGCTCTCTCTCATCATTACCCCCACCCATTCCAGAACCACGATGACGGCCAACAGCATCGATTTCATCGATAAAAATAATGCAGGGAGAGCTTTTCTTTGCCTGCTCGAACATGTCACGAACCCTTGCAGCACCAACTCCTACAAACATCTCCACAAAGTCTGATCCAGCAATACTGTAAAAAGGTACTTTTGCCTCACCGGCTATAGCTCGTGCAAGTAAAGTTTTACCTGTTCCTGGGGGGCCCACCATTAATACGCCTCTTGGAATTCTCCCGCCTAACTTATGAAACTTAGTTGGATCTTTAAGAAAGTCAACGATTTCCGATACTTCTTCCTTCGACTCATCGCATCCCGCAACATCAGCAAAGGTTGTTTTATTGTTAGTTTGATCAAGCTGCCTTGCCTTGCTTTTACCCATTGAAAAGGGTCCGCCACCTTTTCCTCCGCCCTGCATTTGTTTCATGAAAAATATCCACACCCCGATTAATAGAATCATAGGGAACCATGAAATAAAAATACTCATTAAAAAGGATTGTTGCTCCTTAGGTTTAGCATCAACGACAACATTATTTTTAAGTAGATCAGAAACAAGCCATGGGTCTGTCGGAGCATAAGTGGTAAAGCGTTTCCCATCAGCAGTAATGCCTGTTAAGTTTTGACCGTCAATCTCAACCCTGGCTATATTGCCAGACTTCACCTCAGACATAAATTGTGAGTAAACTAACTTATTCTCAAATCGTGCTGAACCGGAAAACTGATTAAAGACAATCATCATAATAAGCCCTATAGCAATCCACATAGCTATGGTTTTTAATGTGTTGTCGTTCAAATCGTCATCCTTTATTGTTAATTTATCATTAATCTTAAACTACAGAGTATCAAACATACAAAACTAAATTCTATTCCTTCCAAATACAAAAATCTCCGAACTTCTATCTCTTGATGATTTTGGCTTAAAAGTTGTTACTTTTTCAAACTGCTTTCTAGTTTCAGCCACAAAACCATCAAAATCTTCACCAACAAAAGACTTGACCAAAAAACAGCCATTTGGTTCCAGCCATTCAGCAGCGAACTGGAGTGCAAGTTCATTTAAATGAATAATACCTGCTTGGTCAGAAGACTTTATTCCACTAATATTGGGGGCCATATCTGAAATTACAAGATCTAATGACGTTTTACCTAATTTTTTTACTAAAATATCTAAAATTTCCTGCTCACGAAAGTCTCCTTTAAGAAAGTCTACATTTTTAATTAGCTCCATTTCCAAGAGATCGAGAGCAAAAATATGACCATTACTGCCTACTGTATTCGAAAGAACTTGTGACCAGCTGCCCGGGGCTGAGCCTAAATCAACGACACTCATATGCTTTGTTAGAAAATTAAATTTATCATTTGCTTCCAGTAACTTAAATGCTGCACGGGATCGATAGCCTGCTAACTTTGCTTGATGGACGTATGGGTCTGATACATGTTCATTCATCCAGCTTTTACTAGTTTTTGATCTCTTCATCTGATATTATTGCCAACCTATTTACGACATACACTCTATATTACATGCTTAATTCAAAACAAACAGCTTACCTAAAAGCGCTATCTCACGCGAAAAATCCAGTGGTTCAGATAGGCCTCAAAGGCTTAACTGATTCAGTAACCAAAGAAATTGATGTAAATTTAAATGCCCATGAATTAATTAAAATTAAAGTTCAGGGTGATAGCAAAGAAAACAGGAGCGAACTGTTAACTAGTATTTGTGAAAAGCTACGTGCTGAGCCAGTCAATCACATAGGAAAATTGTTAGTTATATTTCGACCAAACCCAAAAAAATCTAAAATTACGCTTCCCTGATATCACCGTATTTTAATAAGCAATAAAACACCAAGAACACACTGCAATAGATAAGCAACACTGACAATTCCATGCCATGAGCTGTATCGATCGGCAAACATACTTTCCATTACCTCCCTAGGCAAGGCTTCCACTTTCAATGTCTCAAGTAACGGGTGTATGCCAAAAAAACTGATCATAACTAGTGCAAGGATGAGTAACGTAATCCAAAAAAATGCTCTCTTGATCACTCCCATACCATTAGATCTAAAGCCAACAAAAATAATAATCGCTGATGAAAATAAACCGAAATAATTTAAAAATTTGAACATGTCAGCCGCCAGTGCTCCGGCAATATAAGCGCTGGGAATTTTATTGAATAAAACTGATGTGACCATCAGCATACTCCATAAGGAACCTACCCAAACCGAGGTAATAACAAAGCTAAGTTTATTTAATGTATTTTCCATGAAGGCTAGATGTATAAAACCCGTAAAATATCAAAAGTTTTTATTCCTCCGGGAGTTTCAAACTCTACAACATCCCCCTCTTCTTTCCCAATTAATGCTTTCGCTAACGGAGAATTTATTGATATCTTGTTGTTTTTAATGCTAGATTCATCATCGCCAACAATCTGGTAGGTTGACTTTTTTTCCGTATCTAAGTCTTTTAACTCAATAGTTGCCCCAAAAACACACCTTCCTTCAGCTTTTAAGTTTGCTGGGTCGATTACTTCAGACTGAGATAGTTTAGCCTCAATATCTGCTAGTCTTCCCTCAATAAAACCTTGTTTTTCTTTTGCTGCTTCATATTCGGCATTTTCTGAAAGATCGCCCTGTGCCCTAGCTTCGCTAATAGCCTCTATAATTGCAGGTCTATCAACACTTTTTAGCTGCTGTAATTCTCTCTTTAATGCTTCCAGACCATTTCGGGTCATAGGTATTTGCGCCATCTTTCATCCTTTTTTTACTAGCGATAGTAATGTTATTTTGTAAGGCTTTGTTAGTGAGAGAGTGTATTTTAAGTGGTTAGTTTGTGCAAGCTCTGAAGAGACTCTACATGAATCTCGTCAACATAGTTCATTCCTACACAGGCAGCTCTTGCGCCAGACAACGTTGTGTAATAAGTGACTTTATTTTGAAGCGCATTGCGTCTTATTTCATAAGAGTCAGCTATAGCCCTTCTATCTTCCGTAATATTAACAATGAAATCGATTTCGTTATTTTTTATCATATCTACGATATGCGGCCTTCCTTCAGCAACTTTATTAACTGTGTCCACATTGATGTCATTTTTCCTGATAACATTTGCCGTTCCTTTTGTAGCAACAATTTTGAATCCTAGATCAATCAGCGACTGAGCAATATCAATAACGTTTAAGTGGTCTTCTTTTCTTACGCTTAAGAAGGCCATCCCGCCCTTGGGAAGTATAACTGACGCACCCATCTGGGACTTAATAAAAGCTTCTGCAAAAGTTTTAGCGACTCCCATAGCCTCACCCGTAGATTTCATTTCAGGCCCAAGGATCGTATCAACTCCTGGAAATTTTATAAATGGAAATACAGCTTCCTTAACGGAGAAAAAATCGGGGGTTATTTCCTTGGTAAACTTTTGTTTTTTTAATGATATACCTGCCATACAATTGGCTGCAATTTTGGCTAATGGTTTTCCGATTGCTTTAGAGACAAATGGGACCGTTCTTGATGCTCTCGGGTTTACCTCTAAAACAAAGATATTTTCGCCCTGAATGGCAAACTGAACATTCATCAAACCAATAACATTCAATGCTTTTGCCATTTTTTTAGTTTGCTCAATAATCGTTTTTTGGACTTTTTGTGACAAACTGTGAGGGGGTAATGAGCACGCCGAATCACCAGAATGAACACCAGCTTGCTCAATGTGCTCCATAATTCCACCAATCACTATATCTTCCCCATCGGATATTGCATCCACATCCACTTCCAATGCATCGTTTAAAAATCTATCTAACAAAACGGGAGATTCATGGGAGACTTTTACTGCTTCACGCATGTATCTCTCTAAGTCATTTTTTTCATGAACGATTTCCATAGCCCTTCCACCTAAAACATAGCTTGGCCTAACAACCAAGGGGTAGCCAATTTCTTCAGCCAACACCAAAGCTTCTTCTGGATTTCTTGCTGTTTTATTCGGAGGCTGTTTAAGTTTAAGGTCGTTAAGTATGCCTTGAAAACGTTCACGATCTTCTGCAGCATCAATATCATCCGGTAAAGTCCCAATTATGGGAACGCCTTCAGCTTCTAATGCCTTGGCTAGCTTAAGAGGAGTCTGGCCTCCATACTGAACAATAACTCCCCATGGATTTTCTTTTGCAACGACTTCTAAAACATCTTCCAGGGTAACTGGATCAAAATATAACCTATCTGAAGTATCGTAGTCAGTAGATACTGTCTCAGGATTACAGTTAATCATGATGGTTTCAAAACCGCTTTCTCTTAACGCTAATGCCGCATGCACACAACAATAATCGAACTCGATGCCCTGTCCAATCCGGTTCGGTCCACCACCTAAAATAATAATTTTTTTATTTGTTGTTGGCTCTGACTCACAGTATTCTTCATAAGTAGAATAAAGATAAGCAGTCTTAGTTTCAAACTCTGCCGCACACGTATCTACCCTTTTGTAAACGGGTCGAATATTATGGTCATACCTTAACTTCCTTACAGATGATTCATCCGTACCAGCCAATTTTGCTATTCTGCTATCTGAAAATCCTGATTTTTTAAGCTCTCTAAGAAACCTGCTATCCAAGCCTTTAAAGGCTTTTTTCTTCACAAGGCTTTCTTGTTCTACAAGATCTTTAATTTGATATAAAAACCAAGGATCAATTTTTGAATGCTGAAATATTTCATCAACGGTCAGTTGAGCTCGAAATGCATCTCCCACAAACCAAATTCTATTGGGTCCACACTCTCTTAATTCTTTAACAATCTCATCTTTATCTTCCGAGAATTCAACCAGCCCATCCACGCCAATTTCTAGGCCTCTCAGTGCTTTCTGAAAAGACTCCTGAAATGTCCTTCCCATTGCCATAACCTCACCCACAGACTTCATTTGAGTTGTGAGTCTAGAATCAGCATGAGGAAATTTTTCGAATGCAAAACGCGGGATTTTAGTAACAACGTAATCAATAGTTGGCTCAAAAGAAGCGGGGGTTAATCCTCCAGTAATATCATTTCTTAGCTCATCTAATGTATATCCTACGGCTAATTTGGCTGCGATCTTTGCAATTGGAAAGCCAGTTGCTTTTGATGCTAATGCTGACGATCTTGAAACTCTTGGATTCATCTCAATAACCACCATCCTTCCGTCATCAGGATTAATTGCAAATTGGACGTTTGATCCTCCTGTATCAACTCCAATCTCTCTTAAGACATTAATGGATGCCGTCCGCATTATTTGATACTCTTTGTCAGTTAATGTCTGTGCTGGAGCAACCGTTATCGAGTCACCTGTATGAACTCCCATTGGATCAAGATTCTCGATAGAGCAAATAATTATGCAGTTATCATTAGAGTCTCGCACAACTTCCATTTCATATTCTTTCCAACCAAGTAACGATTCCTCGATCAGCAATTCCTTTGTTGGTGAAGCATCTAGGCCTCGCTCGCATATTTCAATAAATTCTTCTTTATTGTAGGCTATGCCCCCTCCACTTCCACCCATAGTGAAAGAAGGTCGAATAATCGTTGGGTAGCCGATAGAGGCTTGTACTTGGATTGCCTCTTCCATGCTGTGCGCAATGGCAGATCTTGCCGAAGCTAAACCAATGCCACTCATCGCTTCTTTAAATTTCTGCCTATCCTCTGCTTTATCAATCGCCTCTTTTGAAGCACCAATTAATTCAACATTAAATTTTTTAAGAATTCCATGCTTATCAAGATCAAGCGCACAATTGAGCGCTGTTTGTCCTCCCATGGTTGGAAGTAAGGCGTCAGGCTTTTCTTTTTCTATAATTTTAGCCACAATTTGCCATTGTATAGGTTCGATGTAGGTGGCATCTGCTAGATCGGGGTCGGTCATGATGGTCGCTGGATTAGAATTGACTAAAATAACCCGGTAACCCTCCTCCATAAGAGCTTTGCATGCTTGCGCACCAGAATAATCAAATTCACATGCCTGACCAATAACAATTGGTCCTGACCCAATAATCAGAATTGATTTAATGTCTTTACGTTTAGCCATGCTGCAATTTCTTACCTTTTTTCATTGAATTAACAAAATGATCAAATAAGTAGTTCATCTCTGTTGGCCCTGGGCTCGCTTCTGGGTGTCCTTGAAAGCTAAATGCCGGGGCGTCAATCAGCTCGATACCTTGTATCGTATTGTCGAATAATGATTTGTGGGTAACCCTTATGTTAGCTGGCAAATCAGCTTCGTCAACCGCAAACCCATGATTTTGGCTGGTGATATAAACTTTGCTCGATTGTAGATCTTGAACGGGGTGATTGGCGCCATGATGCCCAAACTTCATTTTGACCGTCTTTGCTCCCGAAGCCAAAGCCAACAATTGATGGCCCAAACAAATCCCGAATATTGGCATTTTTTTTGCTACTAATGCTTGTATATTTTTTATTGCGTAATCACATGGCCCTGGATCACCGGGGCCATTCGACAGAAAGACTCCGTCTGGATTCATTGCCATAACCTCTTCTGCAGACAATTCTGCTGGGACCACTGTCACCTCACAACCTCTACCAGTTAGCATCCTTAAAATATTGCTTTTAACGCCAAAGTCATACGCAACTACTTTAAATGTAAAGTCACTGCTAGGCGCATATCCTTTTTCTAGAGACCACTCCCCACCATTAAATGTATAAATTTTTGGAGTAGAAACAACTTTTGCTAAGTCCATGCCAGCTAAACCAGGAAAATCCTTTGCTTTTTTAAGCGCATCCTCTTCTTTTCCCTCCATGCATATGCATCCAGCTTGCGCGCCATGCATTCTAATATGCCTTGTGAGTTGACGAGTATCAATGTCGGAAATTGCTACAATTTTTTCTTCCTGGCAGTAGTTGGCCAATGTATTATTTTGTCTAAAATTGGAAGCGTGTATTGATAGGTCTTTAATTATTAAACCCCCTGCAAAAACCCGAGATGATTCTAGGTCCTCGTGATTGGTTCCAGTATTACCAATATGTGGATAAGTTAAGCATACTAATTGCTGAGTATAAGAGGGGTCAGTGAGAATTTCTTGGTATCCAGTCATGGAAGTGTTAAATACAACCTCACCAACAGCAAAATCATCCACCCCAATTGAACTACCCCGAAACTTTGTTCCGTCTGCAAGCACTAGAGAGGCAAGCTTCTTTTGCGACAAACATAACTCCCAAGATGAATAAACGCTAGATGTAACAAACGGGTGGATTTTGTCCGCCCGTTGAGAAATGATTATAAATGAATAACCCCTGTTAAGCAATTTAATTGCTCAAAATTGACCAGGTTTTTTAACTCTTTAGATTTAAAACGTCTCGCATATCAAACAAGCCATGGCTTTTAGTCGCAATAAACTTTGCTGCTCTTAATGCGCCTTTAGCAAATGTTTTTCTACTGCCTGCTTTATGCGTCAATTCAATTCGCTCGCCATCACCAGCATAAAGAACCGTATGGTCACCAACCACATCCCCACCTCTGATTGTTGAAAAGCCAATATCTGATCTCTGTCTAGGCGCCACAACACCCTCTCTTTGAAATACCCCATGCTCTGCTATAGTCCTGTTCGAGCTTAAAGCTACCGCCTCTCCTAATCCTATGGCAGTCCCTGATGGGGCGTCTACTTTATCCTTGTGATGGGTTTCTATAATCTCGATATCAAAATCTTCATGGAGAACCTTTGTTGCCGTTTCAACAAGAGAGAGGAGAAGGTTTACTCCAACGCTCATATTGGGTGCAAAGCATATTGCTATTTCATTAGATGCATCCTCAATGATTTCTTTTTCTTTATCTGAGAATCCGGTAGTACCTAAGACATACTTAATTTTATGGTTACGGCAATACGCCAAGTACTCTAAACTTGCAGAGGGTCGAGTAAAGTCAATTAGCACATCAGCAGCTGTTGCAGAATCATCAAAGCCTGCTTTAATATCAATATTAGTTTTTGTTCCAAAGAAATGGCCCGCATCATGGCCTATAAAGGAAGAATCCTTGTGTTCCATGGCGCCACATAGTTTTGTTAATTTATCGCTGACAATTTCCTGTATTAAGGCTTGCCCCATCTTTCCAGTTGCGCCAACAATCAAAATATTCAAAGTATCACTCATGCTTTAAAATCCAATTTTTTCTAACATTAAGTCAAAATAATCCTTAGCTTTTGGTTCGCTATCAATTATATCTTGTTTCATCTCATTCGGCTCATTCGAGTCACTGATGCTATCGCTAGGAACAGTCACATCATCCGATATATTACTTTCAACACTCTCCATATCCTTCTGTATCGCTTCGCTAACTGAGCTGTTGCTATCAATAGTTTGCATGCTATCCAGGTTCATTGCTTTTTCTGATTCAATGGAATTTTTCATACTTAAAGGATTCTCTTCTGTTACAGGTCTTTCTACTTTTGGGCTCTTAATTTCTGTTTTAGGTGTAACTACTGCATCCTCATTCTTCCAAAATTTAAGGCTTTCGACCCAAGACTCGCCTGACTCGCCATTTTCTAGTTTATCAGCCTTGCTTCCTACTTCATGTTCTTTTAATGCTATGGTTGAATCGCGATCCGCCTCACTACCGCCGGGAATTACTTCCCCAGATATACTTTTCAACAGCTCATTTTCAAAATGAAGTATCACATGCCTTCTTTCAACAGAAGAAAGCTTATTTTTTTTAATCACACTATGAGTTATATTCGAATAAAGATAGTCCCAGCGATCTTTATGAAAGCTATCCTCAATTAATGGGGTGCCTAAAATAAACTTTACTTGAGATTTTGTCATCTCTGGCTTAAGCTTCATAAGCATTCCAGAGTCTATCTCGTTGCCCTGCTGAATATTAACTTTATAGATTACGGGCATTTTTATATCCTGGGTGGAACATGCCGCAAGAGTAAAAATTAATATAAATAAGAAAAGTCGCATAGAGATAAGGGTTTATTTACAAAGATTCATAATATACCATGTGATTATTGAGTTTTTAAATTTACATTTTTGATGGGGAGACAGCTATGGAAGAGCATGTCGAATTAAAGAAGACTGGTTTAAAAGCCACGCTTCCGAGACTAAAGATTCTGGATATATTTGAAAATAGTGATCAACGACATCTCTCCGCCGAAGATATCTATAAGATCATGCTGAATACTAGCGAGGAAATTGGTCTTGCTACAATTTATAGAGTGCTAACCCAGTTTGAGCAAGCCGGTCTGCTCATCAGACATCACTTTGAAAGTGATAAGGCTGTTTTTGAGCTAAATGAAAAATCACACCATGACCACATAGTATGCTTGCAATGCGGGCATGTAGAAGAGTTTCGAAATGACCAGATCGAAAAACTCCAAGTGGAAGTCGCAGAAAAATTAGGGTTCAAAATAATTGATCACTCTTTGTATATTTATGGGGATTGTGCAAATAAACCCTGTTCATGTAGGTTGGGTGGCAAAGAAAATATCGATAAGTGCCATAAGTAAAGCTTAGCCTAATATTTCTTTAGCGTGCTCAATCGTTGTTGGAGTTATCTCGACCCCGCCAAGCATTCGGGCAATTTCGCTCACTCTTGCTTGTTTATCAAGCAACTCAATCGAGCTAGATGTTTGGACTCCTTTTAATTGCTTCGAAACCCTAAAATGATTATCTGATTGTGCAGCTACTTGAGGAAGATGCGTGATGACAAACGTCTGCCGATTATTAAGCTGACTTAATGTCTTTAAAAGCTTTCCAACAATCTCGGCTACGCTCCCTCCAATACCAACGTCGACCTCATCAAAAATCATAGTAGGAACATCAGTGTCCGTGATTGACGAGACTCGAATAGCCAAACTTATTCTCGACAATTCACCCCCTGAAGCAACTTTTTGAATTGGCCTTAATTCAGCACCAAGGAAGGTTGCAATAAGAAATTCTACCTGCTCATTACCATTACTAGATGGCTCACATCGCGTTAAATTGATGTCAAATTTAGCATTCTTAAATGATAGCTGATTTAATTTATCGGTTATTTGAACGCTTAACTTAGTGCTTGCCTCTTGCCTTGCGCTTGAAAGTTGATCAGCTAGAAGCTCGTAGGATTTTCTTGCTCCATCTACTTTCTCACGATTATCACTCTCATTCAAAAGTGTTGCTAACCCATCAATCCTAAGCTTCCACTGAACGCTTAGGCTGTCTAATTCTTCTGGGGTGACTTTATGTTTCCTAAAAAAATTAAAAGTTGACTCCACTTTTGCTTCAACATCTTTTTTTTCTCCTTCGTTAACCTCCAAAGACTGCAGATAACGATTTAAATCACGAGATAACTCTAGCATCTCCAATGCAGACCCTTCTAAGGTGCTAACCTTATCAACCAATTTGTCGTCCAGCTTCATCAATGATAATAAGTAATTCTTTAGTGTTGATATTTTTTCATTAATTGAGTTCTTGTCTGAGCTATCTAACAAGTCTAGGCATTGTTGGGTGCCCACAATTAATTCGGCACTATTATTTAATACTTTATGTTCGGCTTTTAATAATTCCCAACTTTCAAGAGAAAATTCTAGCGCAATAAAGTCTTTATATTTCTCTTCCAACTCTTCTAGCTCACTAACAAAACCTTCTCTATTTTTTGCAAAGGCTTCATATTCTTTAAAAAGATTAATCCATGTTAAGTAGGTTTTTTTTACTTCGGCAGCCAGTCCTTGAGATTGAGAAAAGCTATCCAATATGTCTTTTTGGGTTGAAGGTTTTAATAATGAATGATGAGCATTTTGACTGTAAATATCTACCAAAAACTCTGAAAGTTCTTTTAGCTGCGATACTGAGGAAGGAGTGCCATTGATAAATGCTTTGGACTTGCCGTCGACATTTATGATTCGACGAATAATTAAACTATCATCATGCTCAAATGCATTCTCCTGCATCCATAAAATGGCTTGAGCGTTATTATCAATATTAAATGTGGAGATAATATCTGCTCTATCTTCACCCTTTCTGATTAAGTCGTTTCCTGCTCTTTGCCCCAAACATATTGATAGCGCATCGATGAGAATAGATTTTCCTGCTCCCGTCTCTCCTGTTAGTGAGCTAAAGCCTGATGGAAAATTAAGCTCTAAATGATCGACAATAACAAAATTCTTAATGACCAAACTTTCAAGCATGAATAATTTTTAACCCCAATGTAATTTATTTCTTAACATTTCAAAATAGCAATAATCATTTGGATGGAGAATCGAAATAGATTGTTTTGCTTTACTAATTTCAATAACATCCCTGATGTCTAGGGGAAATTTAATCTGCCCATCGATACTTGCGTATGCTTCATCCATATTAACAATTTTTATCGTGACCTTGCTTTCGGCATTAATGGCTATAGGTCTGTTACTGAGGGTGTGCGGGCTTATCGGTACAATGGAGATGGCATCTAAATTGGGATGAAGAATTGGTCCTCCAGCTGACAATGCATATGCTGTAGTGCCAGTTGGCGTGCTAACAATGATTCCATCAGATCTTTGTCTATGGACAAATGCATCATTAATCATCACATCTAATTCGATCAATCTGAGCCCACTCTTAATAACAATATCATTAAGTGAAAGTGACTCATACACCACACGATCTCCTCGAATAATTCTTGTATTAATCAGCATCCTTTTATCTTCAATGTACTCCCCATTCAAAATGGAGTCGATATTAGTCAGCATGCTGCTAGTATTTAAATCCGCAAGAAAACCAAATCGTCCTTGATTAACGCCAATTAATGGGGTGTTGGAATCCACTAAATTACGCGCCACACCAATCATAGTTCCGTCTCCACCAATAATTATTGCAAGGTCAACACATGAGCCAATATCTTTCAATGCAATCGCTTGGATTCCCTCTACATTGATCTGTTGTTGTGTTTTTTCTTCAATAAATAGTTCGACGGATTTTTGACTTAAATGATCTACTAACTCTATCAACTGGTTATTGATATCCACTGATTCCTCTTTAGAGGGATACTTACCGATTACCGCAATTTTTTTAAAAGCTTTCATATTGTGTCGAATAGCCTATCTAAATTGGAACTGAGTTAGTAAAATGATTCATAATACATTTTAATGCATTCATCCCAAATTAACGAATAAAATAATGGAACTAGATACCAGAGCTCAATCATTACTAAAGACGCTGATTACCCATCATATAGGTGATGGACAGCCTGTCGGCTCTAAAACTTTATCAGCCTCCTCAGGGCTTGATCTAAGCCCAGCTTCAATTCGCAATATCATGAAGGATTTGGAAGATGCGGGTTTTGTCTCCAGTCCTCACACTTCCGCTGGACGCATACCTACAAACAAGGGCTACAGACTCTTTGTTGACAGTCTAGTTACAGTACAATCGCTAGATGATCTTGAAATATCATCCCTAAAAAATCAACTGATAACATCTGATAATAAACATTTAATTAGCTCTGCGGCAAATACATTATCCGAGCTAACAAAGTTTGCTGGCATTGTTATGATTCCCAAAGCAAAAAAAATTAAATATAAGCATATTGAGTTCATTGGCTTATCTGAGCGAAGAGTTTTGGTGATTATCGTTACTGATGATGGCAATGTCCAGAACCGAGTTCTCTACACCAAGCATGATTATGACAAAGCAAGCTTAACTGAAGCTTCAAATTATTTTAATAAAGAATTTAGTGGTTACTCCATTGAAGAAGCAAAAATAAGGCTCACCGATGATCTAAAAAATATGAAAACAAACATCTCTGACCTCATGTCGTCTGCAATAAACACAGCTACTGATGACGGAGATGAGCATGATGATAGTAATCATATTGTGATGTCTGGCCAAACAAAACTTCTAGAAACGGCTGAGCTCTCGCAAAACGTAGCAAGTATAAGAAAAATTTTAGAAATTTTTGAAAAAAAATCTGCCCTACTCAAGCTGTTAGAAAGTAGCCACCATGCAAATGGCATCCAAATATTTATTGGGGAAGAATCTGGCTATCAAGCACTAGATGAATGCAGTGTAATTACTGCTCCATACGAAGCTGACGGTGAGGTACTAGGAATATTAGGAGTAATAGGTCCCACACGTATGGCCTATGAAAGAGTCATTCCAATTGTTGATATCACTGCTAAACTACTGGGAAATTCCATCAAATAAAGGTGCTAAAAAGTGACATACTATAACCCCGAACCAAAATATACCCATGGCGACCCTCCTAAAGTGGGGATAATTTTGGCAAACCTCGGCACTCCTGACGCACCCAATGCAAAGGCATTAAGAAAGTATCTTGGCCAATTCCTAATGGATAGAAGAGTAGTCGAGATACCAAGATTCATTTGGTGCTGGATATTGCATTGCATTATTCTGGTATTTAGACCAAGAGCTTCAGCAGAAAAATACCAACAAGTTTGGACATCAAAAGGATCCCCGCTCCTGGTTAACGCTAAAAAACAAAGAGAACTTCTTCGAAAAAAAATAGGTAAGACTCAAAAGCAGCCAATAGAAGTCGAATTAGGAATGAGTTACGGCAACCCATCAATGAAATCAGCTTTTGATAGTCTTAGGGGGGAAAATTGTACAAAAATTCTTCTATTTCCACTTTACCCGCAATACGCAGCTTCGTCTTCTGCATCGGCGATGGATAGCTTGTGGCGCATATTAATGCGGACAAGAAATGTGCCTGAAATACGGACTGTTCGTCATTATCATGATCATCCAGCCTATATTGATGCTCTAAAAAAATCAATACTATCCTTCTGGGATAAGCATGGTAAACCTTCAAAACTTATCATGAGCTTTCATGGAATCCCAAAGAAATCTTTGATGGAGGGCGACCCGTACCACTGCGAATGTCACAAAACAGGAAGGCTTTTAGCTGAAGCACTTAAGTTAAAAGATAGTGATTATCAGGTATGCTTTCAATCCAGGTTCGGCCAAGCAGAATGGTTAAAACCTTACTTTTCTGAAGTCATAGAAGGTCTGGGTAAAAGTAAAGAGAGGTATGTTCAGGTTGTATGCCCAGGCTTTTCCAGTGACTGCCTAGAAACATTAGAAGAAATAAATATGGAAGGTCTGGAAATATTTAAAAGCAATGGGGGTATGGATTACAAATATATTCCAGCGCTCAACGATAGCTCCCCGTGGATCGAGGCAATGCAAGAAATTGCTGAAAGCCATATGCATGGATGGATAGATTCATCATGGTCAGAAAGCAAACAAAAAAAACAGTTTCAAATGACCATCAACCAAGCTAAAAAGATCAAACGAAAATTATGATTATTCTGACTGGTGGTGCTGGCATGATTGGAAGTGTTGCTGCGTGGCACCTTAATACCCTGATGAATAATGATCAATTTGTCATAGTAGATGAACCAATGTCAGCCGAACAGAATAAAAATATAAGTAAAAGAAAGTACATCGATTTTATAAGTAAAGATGACCTCTTAAGTTACCTTAAGAATAATTCTAAAATAGAAGCTATTATTCATATGGGGGCTATCAGCGCAACCACGGAGTGCAATTTCAACAAGCTCCTAAAATCAAATATTAGATACAGTCAATTTTTATGGCATTGGTGTTCTCAGCACAGTGTCCCTTTTATTTATGCAAGCTCAGCTGCAACATACGGCATGGGTAATGAGGGTTATCTTGATAGTGAGAATGAACTATCCTCTCTTAACCCATTAAATGCTTACGGTTATTCTAAGCATTTTTTTGATATGTGGGTTCAAAGCCAAATCAGCTTAGGTTTAGCCAAGCCCCCTCAATGGTGCGGGCTAAAATTCTTTAATGTCTATGGACCCAATGAATATCATAAGGGAAGAATGGCAAGTGTCGTTTATCATGCCTTTAAGCAATTTCAACAAGACAAAGAAATTAGATTATTTAAAAGTGGTCATCCAAAATACATGGATGGGATGCAGCTTAGAGATTTTATATATGTTAAGGATGCAGTCAGTTGCATTTTTCATTTATTAGCAAATCGCAATATATCAGGCATCTTTAATATAGGTACCGGAAAGGCCCAGTCCTTTAAATCTCTGGCGGAAAGTTTATTGGTAAATTTAGGGCAACCGACCTCCCTTATTAAGTATATCGATATGCCCAAAGATCTAAATAACAAATACCAGTACTTCACTCAAGCAGATATTTCTAAATTGCGAAGTACTGGGTATCAATTAAAATTTCACAATTTACTTGAAGGTGTAACTGACTATACACAAAACTATCTTTTACAATCTGACCAATATACTTAAATGGTATTCTTAAGCATAATTATAAGGCTATTTTTATGAAGAAAAAATATACAGATATTATTAAAAATAAATTCAATTCGAAAGGTCAGTGGGGTCTTGTTATCGGAGACGTCATGCTCGATAAGTATATTTTTGGAGAAGTGACAAGAATATCTCCTGAGGCACCAGTACCAATCCTTGAAAAACAATCAGAATCTTACAGGATGGGTGGTGCAGCAAACGTAGCAGCAAACCTTGCTGGATTAGGAATAAAAACATTCTTATGTGGCATCGTAGGAGGCGACCATAACGCCCAATTACTTAAAGACCTGTTAAAAAATAAATCGGTCAATCATCAAGGATTAATAAAAGGAAAGACACTTACCACTACCAAAACAAGAATTATTAGTGGGCAACAACAAATTGTAAGGATTGATGAGGAGGATGCATCTCCATTATTGTCGCCAATGGACATAAAAAAAATAATGGGTCTAATAAGTAAGAAGCCATCCATTATTATTCTGTCGGACTATGCGAAAGGATTCTTAAGCTTTGTTCTGACACAAAAGATTATTAAGCTAGCCAATAAATTACATATCCGAGTGCTGGTAGACCCAAAAGGAAATGATATTGAAAGGTATGCCGGGGCAACCATCCTAACTCCCAACAAAAAAGAAGCATTAGAGCTAACAAGTACAGATATAAATGACGACACGTTGCTAGATAAGCGGCTTAAGCTTCTTTGCTCTAAGCATAAATTACAATATATCGCTATGACTCAAGGATCCCAAGGCATTAAACTTATAGGGTCACAAAATTCTTGCGTTATTCCAGCTACCGAATTAAAGCAAGTATTTGATGTTTCAGGAGCGGGGGATACTGTGATTGCCGCGCTTGCTGCAGGATTGATAGGTAAAATGACCATTCATGATGCGCTAGAGCTTGCCAACATCGCTGCGGGGATTGCAATCACAAAAGTAGGTACGGTGCCTGTTGAAGGTCATGAAATTATAAAAGAAATAGAAATTGAACATTCGCAACAAATCAATAAAATCATTAAGCCCGTTCAGATGGAAAGTTACTTATGTGACTTAAGGACAGCTGGGTCGAAAATTGGATTTACCAATGGCTGTTTTGATATTCTTCACGCAGGCCATGTTAGCTATCTCGAGCGCGCTAAAAGTAAGGTGGATCATCTTATCCTTGGGCTTAATTCAGACGCCTCGATCAGAGGGTTAAAAGGACCTGGTAGGCCAGTAGTAAATCAAGAGGACAGAGCTAGAGTTTTGTGCAGTTTAGAGTCTGTTGATGCAGTTATTATTTTTGAAGAGAATACCCCTATTAAACTTATCCAGAAAATTAGGCCTGATCTTTTAATAAAAGGAAGTGATTACAAAGTTCATGAGGTTGTTGGAAATAAAGAAGTGAAAAAATGGGGCGGTAAAGTAGAGTTAGTAGAATTATTGGCGGGAAGAAGCTCTAGCAATATTATCAAAAAAATGTCCTAGACTACTTAATTAACTCCTTAAGTGCTGTGATTGATTGTACTTTATATTCTTCACAAACAGACTGCCAATTTTTAAGGTCGGTCCATCCACTAACAAAAATAAAATTGATATTGTATTTTTTAGCTGTTTGAATGTCGTAAAGTGAATCTCCAAGAAACAATGCTGGCCTCCAGGAATCATCCTTCAGTTCTTGCTCAATAATTTCATGTTTTGATCGAGGGCTACCAAAAATTCCTTCAGGAAAGAAATGGTTAATATTCCTATCCGAAAAAAGATACCTCAATTCCTCCTGATCACCTCCGGACGCGATCATCCATTTTTTATTTGGTGTTTGTGCTTTTAATCGGTCCAGCCCTTCTGCAACGTCACACGCTTTAAGAAGATTGATAACATTGTTATTGAGATTTTGGATTAATGTTTTCATGCTTTTATTTGAAGGCGTCTGATGCAATATTTCTTTTAAAAAATATTTAAATTTAATGTTGCGAGAAATGCCAGTTAATTTGACATGATAATCAACCAAAGCATCAGCCTGTTCTTTTGAAGCGCCAAACTCTAGCGCTGCATTTCGATATGCTTCAATTTTTTGGAAATTAGAATTTAATACGACTCCATCACAATCAAAGATGATTGTTTGGTAATGATCTAGATTAATCATTTACTACTTCAGGCTACTCGCCTCTTTTGCTAGCCTTGTGATCTGATTCCATTGCTTTGATTCAACTAGATTTTTTGGTGTAAGCCATGTTCCTCCACAAACAGGAACATTTGGAAGTTTTAAAAAATCAGGTGCTGAATCTATCGTTACGCCGCCAGTTGGGCAAAACATTATGTTGGAAAAAGGGCCATTAAATCCTTTTAAAAGATTAATACCTCCTACAGCCACTGCTGGGAATAATTTCAGGAAATCAAACCCATCATTGTTCGCCATCATTACCTCACTTCCAGTAGATACTCCGGGTAATAAGGGTAAATTAATTTCCTTGCAAATTGCTCCCATCTCAGAAGTGTAGCCGGGACTCACTGCAAATTGACTTCCAGCAATTTTAGCATTGGTAGCATCAGCCACTGTTCTTAGCGTCCCTGCTCCCACAATGGCATCAGGTACCTTTGTAGAAATCAATTCGATAGCCTGAAGTGCACATTCGGAGCGCAATGTAACTTCCAGAACCCGTATGCCTCCTTCCAGCAATGCTTCGGCCATTGGGATAGCTTCATCAATATGATTAATTACTATCACAGGGATTACTGGTCCAAATGCCGCTAATTCAATTGTTTTCATAAAGTCTTTTTTTTAATTTAAATCCAAGTAATGGCGCCCTCTTCAGCAGATGAAACATTTTTTCTCATACCACTAAAAAGCTCTCTTCCAATTCCATGTCCATTAACCAATTTTTGCTCTTCACTCAAAATATCTGCCAATCTTTCGCTCCAAACACTCTCGTCGACCATCACATTTAACGTGCCAACTGCAGCATTTAATCTAATCATATCGCCTTCTCTAATTTTTGCTATGGCTCCACCAGCGGCAGCTTCAGGACTCATATGTATAGCTGCAGGTATTTTTCCAGAGGCACCGCTCATTCTTCCATCGGTCACAATAGCAACCTTAAAACCTTTGTTTTGAATGATTGATAAAGGTGGGGTTAGTTTATGTAGCTCTGGCATGCCGTTCGATTTTGGTCCCTGAAAACGAACTACCGCAATAAAATCACGATCCAACTTACCCTCATCAAATGCTTTTAATAGATCTTCTTGACCATTAAATATCATGGCCGGCGCTTCAATTAGATGTCTATCCTCAGGAACGGAAGAGATTTTTATTACTGATCTACCGATATTCCCTTTTAACAACCTAAGGCCACCAGACTCACTAAAGGGATTGCTTGCCTTTCTTATAATAGTTTCGTCTCCGCTTTGCTCAGGCACATCCGACCAAGTTAATTTTTCTTTTTCAACTGCTGGTATTTTTGTATAGTCATAAATACCTCCCGACGATACCGTTGCTACATCCGGGTGCATGCAACCATTATCCAACAACTCTCTTATAACAAATGCTGGGCCACCGGCATCTTGGAATTGGTTTACATCAGCCGTTCCGTTTGGATAGATGTTGGCAAGCAAGGGTACAGCTTTTGCTAAATCATGGAAATCAGACCAATCAATACTAATGCCTGCAGCGTGAGCTATTGCTACCCAATGGATTAAATGATTTGTTGATCCTCCTGTAGCTAAAAGAGCTGCCATTGCATTTATAATGACCTTTTCATTTACCAACTCACCGATCGGTGTCATATTCTCTTGATTAATATTTGCAACTAGCTGACTTACAGCTTCTGCAGTTAGGGCTTTTCTGGTTCCGTCATGAGGATGCACAAATGCAGAGCCTGGTATATGCAGGCCCATAGCCTCCAAAAGCATTTGATTACTATTTGCTGTCCCGTAAAATGTACAAGTGCCTTCCCCATGATACGCGGCAGATTCGGATTTAAGTAACTCAGCCCTATCAATCTCTCCTTGGGCATATTTTTCTCTTGCTTTTGATTTTGTTGTGTTATCAATACCGGTCGACATAGGTCCTGCAGGAACAAAAATTGTAGGTAAATGGCCGAAGTGAAGAGCTCCAATTAAGAGGCCAGGAACAATTTTATCGCATATGCCAAGCATTAGAGCGCCAGCAAAAACATCATGCGATAAGCCAATTGCTGCTCCCATTGCTATCGTATCTCTTGAAAAAAGACTTAACTCCATTCCGGGCTCGCCCTGTGTGATACCATCACACATAGCAGGGACACCCCCAGCCACTTGAACGGTAGCACCAACAGTGGAAGCAACTTCCCTAATAAATTGTGGATAATTTTCATAAGGCTTATGAGCTGAAAGCATATCGTTGTAAGCCGTTACAACACCAATATTGGGAAGCTTTTGCTCAACAATCTTTAATTTGTCATTAGATGGTAGGGCGGCTATAGCATGCGCCACATTTGCACATCCCATACGGTCTGCACCTCTAGCTCTATTCTTCATGGATTCTAGCCGAGCGAGGTAGGCCTCCCTTGTCGGCTTACTTTTTTCTACAATTCTTTGAGTGATATCCAGTATTAGTGACTTCATATATATAATTTGTATTATTTGATTACGGCCAACCATTATCGACGAAAGTATTACCTGAAGTCAAATTTATAAAAAAAAATGGGGATAGACTTGAAATTATAACTTTGATCACCATATTAACTTCGTATTAAACTTTTTGAAAAATTAAATAATGGCTAAAAAAGAAACCAAACAACAAACCAAAAACATTGAGACTGAGGCATCAGGCCAGTTTCTTGAAATGGAGCAACAGATAAAGGAATTAGAAGCAGCTGTTCTTTATTCTAAGGCTGAGGCTGAAAATGCGAGGAAAAGGGCGCTGGAAGACATAGAGAAAGCAAGAAAATTTGCAGTCGAAAAATTTAGTCTAGAGATCCTTTTAGTGAAAGATAGTTTGGATGCAGCTTTATCTATCGATCAGGCGTCACTTGAAAGCTTTAAAGACGGTGTAGACCTAACCTCAAAGCAACTGTTAAATATTTTCGCTAAGTTTAATATTGAAGAAATTAACCCAATTGGTGAAATTTTTGATCCAAATTTTCACCAGGCCATGTCTATGGTTGAGTCCGAAGAAGAGTCAAATAAAATATTAACGGTTATGCAAAAAGGCTACAAATTAAATGACAGGGTTTTAAGACCTGCATTAGTTATGGTTTCAAAAGGAAAGTAAGGCTTGAAAAATAAATATATAGCCTCCATTTACAATTTTATCAGAATCTTTTATTTAAGGAAAATAAAAAATGTCAAAAATTATAGGAATCGACTTAGGTACAACTAACTCATGCGTCTCCGTTATGGAAGGCGGTAAACCTAAAGTTATAGAAAATGCCGAGGGCGCTAGAACAACCCCCTCAATTATTGCCTATCAAGATGGTGGGGAAACTTTAGTTGGTGCTTCTGCTAAAAGGCAAGCAGTTACAAACCCAAAAAATACTCTTTATGCTGTTAAAAGATTAATTGGTCGTAAATTCGACGAGAAAGAAGTGCAAAAAGATATTGAATTAATGCCATACACAATAATCAAAGCTGATAGTGGCGATGCTTGGGTTGAGGTAAATGGAGAGAAAATGGCTCCCCCTCAAATTTCTGCAGAAATTTTAAGGAAAATGAAAAAAACTGCAGAGGACTATCTTGGGGAGGAAGTTACCGAGGCGGTTATTACGGTTCCCGCTTACTTTAATGATAGTCAACGTCAAGCAACCAAAGATGCTGGACGAATTGCTGGATTAGACGTTAAGCGAATTATTAATGAACCTACAGCTGCTGCATTAGCTTTTGGCTTAGATAAACAAGAGGGTGATCGAAAGATTGCAGTATACGACTTGGGTGGTGGAACATTTGACGTTTCTATCATTGAGATTAGTAGTGTAGATGGTGAACATCAATTTGAAGTATTATCCACAAATGGCGACACCTTTCTTGGTGGCGAGGACTTTGATAACCGAATTATTGAATTTTTAGCGGAAGAATTTAAAAAAGACAATGGTGTGGATTTATTAAAAGATGTGCTCGCAAAACAGAGGCTTAAAGAAGCGGCAGAAAAAGCCAAGGTTGAGCTTTCAAGTAGCGTACAAACCGAAATAAACCTCCCGTATATTACCGCTGACGCCTCTGGGCCAAAGCACTTGGTCGTAAAATTAACTAGGGCAAAGTTTGAATCATTGGTCGAAGACTTGATTCAAAGAACAGTCGCACCATGTGAGATGGCCCTAAAAGACTCCGGTGTCTCTGCATCAGATATAGCTGACGTAATACTTGTAGGTGGTCAAAGTAGGATGCCTAAAGTGCAAGAAAAAGTGAAAGAGATATTTGGCGTTGAACCTAGGAAAGATGTAAATCCTGATGAGGCTGTGGCCGTAGGTGCGGCAATTCAAGGTGGCGTCCTCCGAGGAGACGTGAAGGATGTTCTGTTATTAGATGTAACACCTTTAAGTTTAGGGATTGAAACGCTTGGTGGAGTGATGACTAAGTTGATTAATAAAAATACCACTATTCCTACAAAGGCATCACAGGTGTTCTCAACTGCAGAAGATAATCAAAGTGCTGTTACGATCCACGTCCTTCAGGGCGAGAGAGAAATAGCCATAGGCAATAAAAGCTTGGGCCAATTTAATTTAACGGATATTCCGTCAGCAGCAAGAGGAACGCCTCAAATTGAGGTCTCATTTGATATTGATGCTAATGGTATTCTTCATGTGAATGCCAAAGATAAAGCCACTGGAAAAGAAAATAAAATTACAATTAAAGCCAATGGCGGACTAACAGAAGATGAAATAAAGAAAATGGAAGAAGATGCTGAGCGCTTTGCTGAAGATGACAAAAAAGTTAAAGAGCTGGTTGATGCAAAAAATACTGCGGAATCGATGGTACACTCTGTCCAAAAAACTATGAAAGAATACCAGGACAAACTATCTGATGAGGAAAAAAGTAGTATTGAGTCAGCAATTAAAGACCTAGAAGAAGCCATAAAATCAGATAGTAAAGATGATATTGAGGCCAAAAACAAAGTCTTAGCTGAGGCGTCACAAAAACTTGGAGAAAAAGTTTATGCCGAGCAGCAGGCCCAAGAGCAAAGCCAAAAAGAAGGTGACAATCCAAAAGAAAAAACAGTCGATGCAGAGGTTGTTGACGCTGAATTTGAAGAAGTAAAGAAGGAAGAGAAAAAAGAGAAAGAATCCGATAAATAACCTAAAACTATGGGGCTTTATAGCCCCATTTTCTAATTTTATATGGCACAAGATAGAGACTACTACGATGTTCTTGGGGTAAACCGAGGAGCCTCATCAGAAGAAATCAAAAAAGCTTTTAAAAAGCTTGCAATGAAATATCATCCAGATCGAAACCCTGACAACCCTAAAGTAGAAGAAAGTTTTAAGGAAGGAAAAGCTGCTTATGATATTTTATCGGATAGCCAAAAAAAAGCTGCTTACGATCAGTATGGTCATGCAGGTGTTAACCAGAATATGGGTGGGGGGCAAGGTGGCTTCAGTGATTTTGGTGGTGATTTTGGGGATATATTTGGGGATATATTTGGTGGTGGGAGATCTAACAAACGCTCAAATGTTTATCGAGGAGCAGATCTTCGTTACAACATGGAAATAACCTTAGACCAAGCTTACAAAGGAACAGAAACCAAAATTCGTATACCCGTAATGTCTTCATGCAAAACGTGTTCAGGAAAAGGGACGAAGAAGGGAACAGACCCAACAACTTGTGGAACTTGCCAGGGTCATGGCCAAGTAAGAATGCAGCAGGGCTTTTTCTCAGTTCAGCAAGCATGTCCAAAGTGTCAGGGTTCTGGTAAAGAAATTAAAGATCCTTGTTATGATTGCAGTGGTTCTGGAAGAAAGCAGGAAAGCAAAACGCTCTCAGTTAAAATTCCTGCAGGAGTGGATGATGGCGATAGGATTAGGCTGAGTGGCGAAGGTGAGGCAGGGGTCAACGGCGGTCCAACGGGCGACTTGTATGTCGTGGTTAGCCTTAAAAATCATGATATATTTGAAAGGGATGGTGGTAATTTACATTGCGAGATGCCTATCAGCTTCTCGATTGCAGCCCTAGGGGGGGAGATTAATGTACCCACCCTTGACGGAAGTGCGAAAATTAAAATTCCTGCTGAAACTCAATCCGGTGCAGTATTCAGATTACGTGGTAAGGGTATTAAGCCTATTCGCGAAAGTCAGCATGGAGACCTTCATTGTCATGTTGTTGTCGAGACACCGATTAAGCTGAATGAAAATCAAAAAAAACTATTAAAAGAACTTGAAAAGCTCAATCAAGCTGATTCAAGCAAACATAGCCCTAGGTCAGAAACATGGCTGGACAAAGTGAAAGATTTCTTTGGTTAAACTAATAGGTTCCTTTTTGAATTAGCTCAATCTTATAACCGTTTGGATCTTCAATAAATGCTATAACTATTGATCCATGCATCATCGGGCCAGCCTCTCTAAGAACCTTTCCACCCATTTTTTTAATGTCATCACACGCCTGGTATGCGTCGTCTACTTCTATGGCAATATGTCCAAAAGCATTACCATGATCATACTCTGTGGTTTCCCAGTTATGAGTAAGCTCAATTACAGTGTTTGATTGTTCATCGCCATACCCAATAAACGCTAAAGAAAACTTACCCTCAGGGTAGTCTTGCCTTCTTAAAACCTGCATAGAAAAAAAATCTTCGTAAAATTTAATTGACTCATCAAGATTATTAACCCTAATCATTGTGTGCAATATTCTCATTTCAATTTACCTTTAAATTTATTTAAAAAAATATACTAACCTTATACGCTACTGCTTCACCAGTCCCTGGTACTTGTTTAGAAGTTGTTCAGTAGTTTCTATATTATTAGGATCTTTGGGTATGCATGCAACCGGGCAAACCTCTTCGCACTGTGGCTGATCAAAGTGGCCAACACACTCGGTGCATAGTTTTGGATTAATTTCATATATTTCAATGCCTTGATAAATTGCATCATTCGGACACTCAGGCTCACATACGTCGCAATTTATACATTCGTCGGTTATATATAATGACATATATTTATTTGAGGCTTTCTAATACTTTTTGAGTTTTAGGCGATACGAAGGGCGAGGTGTCACTATTTAGAAAATGTATTTGCCTGACAAGAGATGATGAGATAGATCGGTATTTATCCATTGAATTGAAAAAAATAGTCTCCACCTCAGGCGCTAATTGACTATTTAGTTGTGCCATTTGTGATTCTGTCTGAAAGTCATTGCCATTACGTAGTCCTCTAACAATTACGCTAGCATTTAATTTTCGGGAAAAATCTACTGTTAGGCCCTGGTAGCTCATTATCTTAATATTACTATGATCTGAAAAAAGGGATCGAGCAAGCTCTAATCTTTGTTCGAGATTTAAGAAGTTAATTTTTAGGTTATCCTCTGAAATACCAACAACCAAAGTATTAAATTGCTTACTGGCACGTAGGATAATATCCTCATGACCTAAAGTGATTGGATCAAAACTTCCCGGATATAAAGCTATCATATTGCTAACTCGTCGTTAAAAGATAAAAGTATACCTGCCCTGCCCTTGAGCTCTTAAAAACTTTTAGCTCACTTCCCTCATACTTCATGTCAGATTCAAAATAAATGAATCCACCAATTACAAGATGCTGGATTAATTCGGGTAGAACCTTAACTAAATCTATGTCAGAAAAAGGGGGGTCAAAAAAAATAATATCGAATTTTTCATTATTCTTTTTAAGAAATGACTCTGCTGTACTGTTGATTATTATTGCGTTTGTTGCACCCAGAGTCTCTTTATTTTTGGTTAGGCTTTCGCAGTTCTCTCTATCCTTCTCTACCATCAAACATGAGCTAGCATTTCTAGATAAAGCCTCAAACCCTATAGCACCTGTTCCTGCAAATAAATCTAGGCAAGATAGTGACGTTAGGTCTTGATCTAGCCAGTTAAATAATGTTTCTCTTACTCTTCCCAGTGTAGGCCTAACTCCTTCTTTGTCTAAAAACCTGACATTTCTTCGCTTCCATTGGCCGCCAATAATTTTAACGGAATTTTTATTGTCCTTACTCAATCCCGACAATCACAGTAGAAAATTTATTCATATCAACCCTCTTCTGAAATGCTAACTTAATTTTTTCAATGGTTACATCATTAACTTGATTGGCAAACGTATCAAGATAATCCAATGGGTAATTATAAAATGCCATCATTGAGATGTATTGGATTATTTTCTTGTTGCTATCAAGTCTTAGTGGGAAGCCTCCTATCATATTGCTCTTAGCTGCCTCAAGCTCTTTTTCTGTAGGGCCATTTTGAATAAAGCCCTTTACTGTTTCTTTTACCAAAGTTAGTGCTTCGTCTATTTGATCTTTTTTTGTTTGCAGCCCCACCTGAAATGGTCCCAACTCGAGCATAGGCATAAAGTGGCTATAAACACTATAAACCAAGCCTTTCTTTTCTCTAACCTCACCTGTAAGTCTAGATACAAAGCCGCCGCCGCCAAGAATGTAATTACCCACATACAATGGAAAGAAATCCGGGTCTCCCCTTTTAATAACAGCTCCCCCATAATACAAATGAGCCTGGCTTGATGGGTGTTGGATTTTTATCTCCTGCGGATTAGCAATTTCTACTTTCGGGTAAAAAGATGTATTAGGATTATTGGGGAGACCTGCGCTTAAATTTGATGCAATATTTTTTGCAACTGCAATATCGACATCCCCAACAATAACAATAGAGGACTGATTAGAGAGGTAATAGTTATTGTAAAACTCCTTTAATTGTAATTTATCAATACTCTCTAAGGTTTGTACTGTTCCAGACTCTGGTAAAGCATAAGGATGATTAGCATAAATAGCCTTCATAAAAGCTTTTGATGCAATGCTAGAGGGCTCTGTTTCTCCTTGTCGGATGCTTGCAAAATACCTCTTCTTTTCTCTTGTGATAACCGCACTATTAAAATCTGGCTTATGAAGCACTAGATTAAATAATTGAATTGCTTTGTTTTTTTTCTCAGATAAAGTTCTTAGACTAAACGAGCTTTTATCCTGATCAAAACTACTGTCAAGTTGTGCACCAATGTCGGTGAATTGATTGGCCAAATCTACCTCATCTACCCCGCCAGAACCTAGCAACATTAAATGGTTAGTTAATGAGGCAATTCCATTATCTTTCAATGTATCCCGTGCACTGCCAGCCTTAAAACTTATACTTATATCAAGCATAGGCAGATCGTGATTTTCCACAAAATAGACTTTGGCTCCATCGGCTGTGAACCAGTGTTCTATTTTTAACCCAGCATTTACTGTGCTAAATGTTAAAACTACAATAGTAAAAAATATCTTTTTAATGAGCATGAGGTCTTCCTTGTGGCTTGTAATTTGGATCTAATGGCTGAGGGTCTAAAGTTACCACAGTTAATTTTTCATCAATTAAGTATTTTTTGGCTACAGCTTGGACCTGTTTTGAATTCACTGCTTTAATTTTATTAGTATATTGATCCATTAATTGATGAGGGTAACCCATAGTCTCAAGCTGACCAATTTGCATTCCTTGATAAAATACGGAGTCTTTTTGATAAACATCACTGGCAATTACTCCAGTTTTAATTCGATTTAACTCCTCCTCAGTCACCCCAAATTCGACTATCTTCGCCACCTCATCTTTAAGGGCTTTTTCTACAGTCAGGACATCAACCCCTTCGCTTGGTGTTGCATAAAGCTCTAATAAGCTTAACCCTCCTCGAGTAAGCATTGCATAGCTCGCACTTGCACTTACCGCTAAACCAGCCTTATTAACTATATTTTGGTTAAGCCTTGAGGTGCTTGTATTTGATAATATGCCCGCAAGAACTTCGAGAGCATAAATATCAGCACTATCCTGCTTTAAATCTTTATTTAAGGCTGGAACTTTATAGCCCATCTGTATGTAGCTTAGTTTGCTTGGTGCCTTTAGAGAGGCTCTTCGAACCCCCTCTTGCTTAGCTTCTATTTGGGGTTTACGGCTCTTAATCTGCCTAGAGGGTATATTTTCAAAATATTTTTTTGCCAACTTAAAAACATCGGATGGAATCACATCACCAGCAACAACCAAAATAGCGTTATTAGGAGCATACCAGTCGTCATACCATTCCTGAGCATCTGCGTAATTCATATTTTCTAAATCATCCATCCATCCAACTATAGGTCTCCCATAAGGGTGAGAAACAAAGGCAAGGGACTGCATTAGTTCGTTAACTTTAGAGGTTGGCTTGTCATCCGTACGCCACCTTCTCTCTTCCATTACCACATTGATTTCTTTATTAAATTCTTTTTCAGTAATAACCAGATTTTGCATCCTATCAGCCTCCATCTTTAAGGCTACTGGCAGCTGGCTTTTTTCTAATTGCTGAAAGTAACAGGTGTAGTCTGCCCCAGTAAAAGCATTTTCTCTTCCTCCAGCCGCCGCAATAATTTCTGAGAACTGACCAGGTTTTGAAGATTTAGTACCCTTAAACATCATGTGCTCTAAAACATGAGCTATGCCGGTCTTACCGTTTACTTCGTCAATACTTCCTGCTCGATACCAAACCTGAGAAACAACAACGGGTGAACGACTATCTTGCTTAACAAGCACCCTCATTCCATTAGCAAGAGTCGTTTCGTGGACCTCAGCTACAGCAAAAAATGGAGTTAAAATTAAAAGAAATAAAAGTTTAAATAAATGCACTTCTGACCCCTTGTGAATAATAGCTTGTATAATAGAATAATAATTGACCACAATCTAATCATTAAGTTCTTTATCCATATAAATGTTTGAATTTTTAAAAAAATTAGTAAAAAAAGACAAGGTTGAAAAGCCCAAGAAAGCTGCAGTAAAAATTCCTGTAAAGTCAAAGCCCAAGAAAGCTGCAGTAATAAAACATGATTTACCTTTAAGTGCCGCAAAAGAATCAAGCTCAAAGACAAAAGGATTTTTTAGTTTTACCGAAAAAGTAAAAGCTGGCCTGACAAAAACCCGAGAGAAACTAACCGCACCGTTAACAGAGCTCTTTTCGGGCAATAAAATTGATAGCAGTTTCTATGACGAGCTCGAAATAATACTTTTAACTGCGGATGTTGGAATGCCTGCTGCTACTTATCTGGTTGACAAGGTAAAGCAAACGGTAAAGAAAGAAAACATTACAGACCCTAAGGCATTAAAAGCAATATTAAAAGATCATATGGCTCAACTACTCATAACAATAGAAGAGCCCTTAGTAATAGAAAATAAAAGCCCATTCGTAATTATGATGGTAGGGGTCAATGGAACAGGGAAAACAACCACAATTGGAAAATTAACTAAGCACTTATCCGATAATAGTCAGTCAGTTCTGATTGCAGCCGGTGATACTTTTAGGGCTGCAGCTGTGGAACAGCTTCAGGTATGGGGGGCGAGGAATAATGTTACCGTTATATCTCAAGAGACTGGTGATCCAAGTGCTGTAATTTTTGATGCGATAAATTCAGCTCGATCAAAAAAAATTGATGTTGCAATTGCTGATACAGCTGGAAGGCTACCGACACAAAAACATCTGCTGGATGAAATAACAAAAATAAAAAAAGTTATGAGTAAGTGCCATGAAGGTTCTCCACATGAAGTGCTGTTAGTAATTGACGCAAACACAGGACAGAATGCCATCAATCAATTAAAGGTTTTTAATGATGCATTGGGTATTACGGGGCTAGTTATCACCAAGCTTGACGGTACTGCTAAAGGTGGGATTTTAGCGGCAATAGCCAAGGAAATACCTACACCAGTTCGTTTTATAGGCGTAGGTGAAGGAATTGATGATTTAAGAATTTTTAATGCCAAAGAATATGTTGAGGCAATGTTTGTATGATTAAGTTTAATAATGTTTTTAAGAAGTATTCAGGAGCAAAAGATATCCTGCAAAATGTTAGCTTTGAAATTCATTCAGGGGAGCTAGTTTTTGTTACCGGCTCATCAGGTGCAGGTAAATCAACCCTCTTAAAGCTAATTTCTGCCATAGAAAAACCATCCTCCGGTGATATTTTTTTTGAAAATCAAAACCTTTCTGACTTAAGAGGGGTTGACATGCCGTATTTGAGAAGAAAGTTTGGTATGATCTTCCAGGATCATAAATTACTTTTTGATAGAAATTGCTTTGAAAATGTTGCTCTACCTCTGGCAATCAATGACACGACATCAATAGATATTTCAAGAAGAGTTCGTGCCGCTCTAAATAAGGTGGGTTTGCTTGAAAAAGAAAAGTTGATGCCAATAACCCTCTCCGGAGGGGAACAACAAAGGCTTGCGATAGCAAGGGCTATAGTGTCTAGGCCAGCAATACTTATAGCGGATGAGCCAACAGCAAATCTTGATAAGAAATATGCTGACGAGATTATGAATATTTTTTATAGTTTTCAGCAAGTTGGAGTTACCGTTATCATCTCCTCCCACGAGGCACCAAAATCACCTATTCGATTTAAAGAGTTTCATTTAATACATGGAGAGCTAATAAAGCCACAAGATGTTTCATTACTTTCATAACCATATTCAGGCTTTTTTAAGGGCTGTTATTAGAATTAAATCTAATTGGCCTTCTTCTATCATTATGATTTTAGTGATTGGTATTACTTTATGCCTTCCTGCCACCGGTTTTTTGCTAGTTGAAAATGCCTCCCAACTTTCAAGCAAGATTGAATATGAGGCAGAAATCAGCATTTTCCTTGATCAGACTATCTCGCAAGATCAAATTAATTTTATTGGGTCCGCTCTTAAGCAAACTAGCTCCATCAAAAAAGTAAATTTTGAGCCAAAGATAAGAGCCTGGGAAAAGCTTCAAGAAAAATTAAAAATAAACTCTTTAGATGCTGGTATATCAGAAAATCCTTTGCCGGATGCTTTTTTTGTAACCTTAAATACACTAGATCCCAATATAGTAGAATCGCTTCACAAAGATATTAAAAATCTAGAGGGAGTAAAGGAAGTAATTATAGATAGTGGGTGGATAAAAAAACTTCGCTCCATATTGTACTTAATTAAGGTCGGTCTTTTAATACTAGGGGCATTATTAGCAATGGTTCTGATTGTAGTTATTGGCAATACAATCCGACTACAAACCCTGACATACCAAAATGAAATTGAAGTAAGTAGGCTAATTGGGGCAACAGACAGCTTCATTCAAAGGCCCTTTATTTATACAGGTATCTTTTATGGCCTAGGTGGGAGCCTTGTGACAGGCGGATTGTTAACTGTTATTTTAGAATTATTCAACCGGGTGGCATTCAAATTTGAATCCATACTTGGGGGGCTAATCATGCTTACAAACCTTCCTCCATCTAAATACATATTTATTACTATTTTTGCGATGGCACTTGGTTTGTTAGCTTCTTATTTTTCCGCTTCTCGCTCAATAAAAACAATATAAAATAGTTACTAACCACTTGTATTAAATGGAACTTTTTATTAAAATTAGCACTCTATATCAATGAGTGCTAAAATTAACTTTAAATAACTTATGAATAATCTAACTTTATCGACACCATTTATCTCTGATGATTTTAATATCTATCAAGAGACAATAAGAAAAATACCTTCGCTCACAGCTGAGGAAGAGTATGAGCTTGCCTCTCGACTAAAGAAAGATAATGATCTTGCAGCGGCAAAACAACTAATTCTTTCGCATTTAAAATTGGTAATGAAGATAGCACGATCATACAGCGGGTATAATTTACCGCACTCTGACCTAGTCCAAGAAGGTAATATTGGATTAATGAAGGCGGTTAAACATTTCGATCCTGACCGCGGTGTACGCTTAGTGTCCTATGCCATTTATTGGATTAAAGCAGAAATTCAGGAATATGTTGTTAAGAATTGGAGGTTGGTTAAAACTGCTACTACCAAAGCACAGCGAAAACTATTTTTTAATTTAAGAAGCCTAAGAAAAACCCTTCAACCATTAAGGCCTGAAGAGATAAAATCAATTGCTGAAGAATTGAATGTTAAGGAAGCGGAAGTAAGGGAAATGGAATATAGGCTCAATGGTAAAGAAACTACCATCGATTATTCCGAAGACGAGTCAGAAGATGAGCATTATAGACCGATTTCATATCTTAAGGATGAAGCACCAACCCCTTTAGAAAAGATCGAGCTTGATCAGACAGAAGGTAATGCATCCTTGCTGCTTAAGCATGCACTATCAGAACTTGACGAAAGAAGTCGTGCTGTAGTTGAAGCTAGATGGCTTAACGAAAATAAGTCAGAAACCCTTAATCAATTAGCATCAAAGTTTAAAGTTTCTGCCGAAAGAATACGTCAGATAGAGCAAAATGCTTTCAAAAAAATTAAAGCTTTGATGATTTTGGATTCATCAATTTAGCTTTTAACTACAATCTGCTAGAATTCGCTTTTAATCACATTATCCTATATGGCGAATTCTCCTACCCCAACAGAAATTAAACTTCATCAAGAATCTAATCTTCTTGAGATTTTTTTTGACAATAAAACAGAGTGTATGCTGTCTGCTGAATTTTTACGCGTACATTCGCCTTCAGCAGAAGTACAAGGACATTCGCCTAGCCAGGCTGTTTTACAGATTGGTAAGGAAAATATTGGTATAACGAATATCGAGCCAGTCGGTAATTATGCAATCAAAATAACATTTACCGATACCCACAATACAGGGATCTATTCATGGAGCTACCTTTACCATTTAGCGGAGAATTATGACCAAATGTGGCTTGAGTATATCGGCAAGCTCGATGCAGCAGGACACAAAAGGACTACCAATGAATCCCCATGAGACTAAATTTGGCTTTCAAACGATTAAAGAGTCTGAGAAAATAGAGAGGGTTGGAAAAGTATTTAATTCTGTTTCAAGTAATTATGATCTGATGAATAATTTGATGTCATTGGGCCTGCATAATGTATGGAAAAAGATATTGATTGATACCAGCTCACTTAAACCAAAAGCAAAAATTCTTGATATTGCTGCTGGAACAGCAGATCTAACACTAGCATTTGCTAAAGCTAATAAAAGTTATGAAATATTACAAACAGATATAAATCACTCCATGCTTATGGAAGGGCAAAAAAAACTTATAAATAATGGAGAAATTATTCCCGCAATAACATGTGACGCTGAAGCGCTTCCTTTCCCAAACAACTATTTTGATTGCGTAACTATTGCATTCGGATTGAGAAATATGACTAAAAAAGAAGTCGCATTAAGAGAGGTCTATCGAGTCCTATCACCAGGAGGGAAAGTGCTTATCCTAGAGTTCTCACACATATACCAACCACTGCAAAAAATATACGACACTTTTTCATTTAAAATTATTCCAATGTTAGGTAAATTTTTTGCTAAAGATGAATTAAGCTACAAGTACTTAGTCGAATCAATAAGAGTGCATCCGACACAAGAGGAATTAAAAACAATGATGGAGGCTGAAGCATTCGAAAAAGTCAGTTACAGAAATTTGAGTGCAGGCATTGTGGCCATTCACAAAGGGTATAAGTTTTAAATGAATTTACAAAACCAGATTATTAATCATCTTCTCATTCAAAATGATTGGATGAGGGATGAATTAATTTTATTTAAAGGAAAAAGTATTCATTTATCTATAGAGCCATTTATATTGCAATTCAATGTTGATAAGAGCGGGCAATTATCATGCAGCGAAATTCAAAGTGAGCCAGATACAACAATTAAAATGTCTGCGCTGGCATTCATAAAAATGATTACTAGCAAGCAAAAAAAGGGAATAGATATTAGTGGTGATGTTGACTTTGCAAATACTTTTTCTCAGGTTTTACTTAAAACACGATGGGATATTGAAGAGGATTTAAGTCATCTGGTAGGAGATATAGCCGCCGTAGAACTAACTAAAGCTGGGAAGGCATTTTTTAAATCGACTAAAAAGGGTGTGCAAAATTTTGGTGAGGCATTAGTTGAATATTGGCAGGAAGAAGATCCAGTCTTAGCAATTAAGGACGAAGTAGAAAAATTTAACTCTGAAGTAGATCTTCTTAAAGAAAAATTCTCACAGCTGGAAGCAAGAAGTGACAGGCTCATTAATGGAAATAATATATGAGTTTTTTTCGCTTTCTATATGTAATTTTTATCGCACTTAAATTTGGGCTAGACGAGTTCTTTAATACAAAACTAACTGCATTTATTCACCTAGTATTATTTCCAGTTCGCTTTAGTCATACAAAAAATAATCGAGCTAAAAGGCTACGTTTAGCGCTAGAGAATCTTGGCCCAATATTTGTTAAGTTTGGTCAGATGCTTTCTACCAGAAGAGATCTTCTACCAGATGATATTGCAAATGAGCTGGCTAAGCTTCAAGACCAAGTACCTCCATTTTCTTTTTCAATAGCAAAAAATATTCTTGAAAAAACTTACAGAAAACCTCTTAAAAAACAATTTATTGATTTTCAAGAAATACCAGTCGCAAGCGCTTCAGTAGCACAGGTACATTTTGCGAAATTACATTCTGGGCATGAAGTAGCAGTAAAAATTCTTAGACCAAACATAAAAAAACAAATCCAAAAAGATATTAGACTTTTAGGTTGGATTGCCTTTATTCTTGAAAGGGTATGGAGTGATGGCAAAAGATTAAAGCCTAGAGAGGTGGTAGATGAATTTGCTAAGCATACCAAATCGGAATTAAATCTATTGCTTGAAGCTGGTCATTGCAGTCATCTCGGAGATAACTTTAAAGATAAAAATATCCTGGTTGTCCCTGATGTTTATTGGGATCATTGCTATGAAAATGTAATGGTTATGGAAAGAATGGATGGTATCCCAATCAGTAATATTATTGCGCTAAATAAGCACAAAATTGATATACCTATGCTAGCAAAAAATGGAGTAGAAATATTTTTTACACAGGTATTTAGGGATGGGTTTTTCCACGCTGATATGCATCCAGGTAATATTCAGGTAAGGAGTGACGGAAAATACATAGCTCTTGATTTTGGTATTATGGGCACTTTATCTAATGAAGATAAAAAATATTTGGCTCGTAACTTTGCATGTTTTTTTAAACGAGATTATAGAGGAGTTGCAGAGGTTCACATTGAGTCAGGCTGGGTTCCACCAGAAACATCAGTTGATGAATTTGAAAATGCTATTCGTTCGGTATGTGAACCTATCTTTAATAAACCCTTAAAAGAGATTTCTTTCGGAAAACTTTTAATTCGACTATTCCAGACATCCAGGCAATTCAATATGGAAATTCAACCCCAGCTCACCATGCTTCAAAAAACATTACTTAATGTTGAAGGCCTTGGTAAAGATCTTGATCCCGATCTTGATTTATGGAAAACGGCCAGCCCTTTTCTCGAAAAATGGCTTAAGGAAGAGATGGGGGCAAAAAAAATGATTGAGAATTTGAAAAAAGAATTGCCGAATTTTTTGAGTATTACTCCAAAAATTCCTACTCTAATCAAGGCCTATCTTGATAATAATGAATTAAATATTGTGGTCCAAAGAGACCTTAACAACACAATAAAGGAACTAAAAAAGTTGAAAGTTTTTTGTTTCACCTTACTGTTCAGTATTATAATTTTATTTATTTATGAGCTTTATCGTTATTTAAATTAAAAATGCTATTCCTCCTAGTTTCTATCTATATCTTTTTTACCATTACAATTGGTATCTTTGCTGCTAGGGAGGTTAAAACAAGTAATGATTTTGCTGTTGCTGGAAGAAGCCTTTCTTTACCTGTAGTTATTGCAACTGTTTTTGCTACATGGTTTGGCGCTGAAGCCATCTTTGGTGTTTCTTCAACATTCATTGACGAAGGTTTGACTGGGGTGGTTGCCGATCCATTTGGCGCAAGTTTATGTTTAGTTATCGCTGGTGTAATTTTTTCTAAATACCTTTATAAATTCAACTTTTCAACACTCAGTACTTTTTATCGAAAAAGGTACAATCGAAGTATTGAAGTAATTATTACTCTTATTATTATTCTTTCTTACTTAGGCTGGGTCGCAGCCCAAATAACTGCAATTGGTCTAGTTCTTAAGGTTATAACAAATGGATTGATAGGTGAGTCCTTAGGAATGATTCTAGGTACTGTTGCCGTATTATCATATACAACTCTTGGGGGCATGGTTTCGGTTGCTATTATTGACCTTGTTCAAATGATTGTCATTATTACCGGGCTGATAATTACTGTATATTTTGTTGTTGAATTATCTGGAGGTATTATTCCGGTAATAAATTTAGCCTCCATGAATGGTAAATTAAATTTTTTTCCTAATGGTAATATATGGCTGTGGTTGTCCTTTGTTGGTAGTCTTATTACCATGATGCTTGGATCTATAACCCAGCAGGATGTTTACCAAAGAATCACTTCTGCAAGGACTCAAAAAATTGCATTATGGGGTTCGCTTATAGGTGCTTTGCTGTATTTCTGTTTTGCTTTTTTACCAATGTTTATTGCCTATTCTGCTACTATCATTAATCCTGAATTTAGCGCAAATATAGATGCTCATGGCTCCGAAATTATATTGCCGTTATTTATCATGCAATATACTCCAATATTTGCGCAAGTAATTTTTTTTGGTGCAGTTATATCAGCAATAATGAGTACCTCAGCTGCCACACTTTTAGCTCCGTCTGTTATGTTTACTGAAAATATCCTTAGTGAATATCTTCCTGGCCTCACTGACAAGAAGAAATTACTGATAATGCGACAATCATTAATTGTGTTTGCAATAGCAGTATTGATTTATGCATTTAATTCAGAGCTAACGATTTTTGGTATGGTGGAGTCGGCTTATAAAGTAACTTTGGTTGGGGCCTTTACTCCCTTAATATTTGGAATTTTCTGGAAAAAAGCAAATGACTATGGGGCATTATTGGCTATAATATTTGGCATCTTTTCTTGGCTTTCCCTGGAACTCTTATTCGGCGATCACTTTATAGTCCCTCCCCAACTTATTGGTTTTGCTTTTAGTATATTTGGTATGCTAGTTGGCTCTCTTGTATTCAAGCAGGATTTATCAAAAAAACTGATTATTCACAGGTAAATATTTCTATTTTTGACATTGATTACAAAAAAAACTTGAGCGCTGACCAAGTGTATTTTGTAAAATGATTGACTGGCATTCATAACAATTTTTACCCTCTCTTCCATATACTTTATGCTCATTTTGGAAGTAACCATTCTCTCCATTAACATCAAAAAAATCATTCATAGTGCTCCCACCTTTTAATATTGCCTTGCTAATAACATCCTTAATAGATGTAACTATAAGTTGCAACTCCCTCCTGGTTAGCTGGCCTGATTTACGTTGTGGTTTAATGCCAGCATAAAATAATGCTTCGCTAGCGTAAATATTCCCTACCCCCACAACATTATGGGCATCCATAATTGAACTCTTAATACATTGTTTTTTATTTTTTAACCTACACTCTAAGTATTCGGCATCGAATTCTTTTTCTAACGGTTCAGGGCCTAATTTTCTTAATAGCCTGTGCTCTAGAGGGTTATCTTTTGTCCATAATATAGAGCCGAACCTTCTAGGATCCGTGTATCTTAAAATTACAGCCTCGTCACTAAATACGAAATCAACATGATCGTGTTTTTTTGGCTTTGATCTTTTCGGCATTATGCATAAACGGCCCGACATGCCAAGATGCAATATAAGTGTTCCTTTAGTAAATTTTGCAAGTATATACTTAGCTCTTCTTTTAAGCTCAAGAAGTTGTTGTCCTTCCAGTATGATTGGTAAATCGATAGGGATTGGCCAGCGAAGTGAATAATTTCTTATTACTACAGTTTTGACAATTTTTTTTATTAGAGGTGCTAAGCCCTGGCACGTAACTTCTACCTCGGGTAGCTCGGGCATTATTTAATCAGCTAGCGTGGTTATTGGTGGGTTTAGCATTGTAAATCCCAGGTCACTTGGGTAGCTATATAATAATTTCTCATCATTACGATAAAGCTTTAATTGAGGATGTTCTTGGATCCTATAAAAAGTAATTTTTTTATCGTCTTCTAAAACCATATCAAAACTTTTGTAACCAATTCTGGGATCCATTTTATATGGCTCAACTGTTATTGATTCCAGGTTGCTCCACGTCATGCCAAACCATTCATCAGCCTCGTCTTGTTTTATTTCTGCCTTACTGCCCACTAAAGACCATGAGCCGTTTAAATGATTTATTTTTAATCTAGACTCTTGCCATTGTTCTAGGCGCGAAAGATCGTATTGTTTTACCTTTTCGTAGCTTGCAACAGCTTTCTTATCTATCAATTCTTCTGCTACAAATGAGGCCGTTTCAGAAAAACCTCCGCTTACAAGAAAAATATTCCCGCGATATAGAATGTATTGATCTTCTGTCACAGGGTTATAAGTTCCAAATATAAATTCCTCTTTAAGTGAGTTATTAGAAAAAACAACTCTTAATGCAGGATTGTCTACGCCAAATTTATCTAAATTTTCAGCATTGAGCTTGACTGAGCTTGTTGTTGCGAGCAGTGCTAGAATCCGATAAACGTAAAGTTCGTCTGCCCGTGCGTTAAAGGGTTTATTCATTTTCCACCCATAGTCACCAAGAATGAAACTAGTTGTTGCTCTAGACGGGAAATATATATTTATTTCGTTAAAGGTAGATAATTTAAGATCCGAAACCGTTATTCTTTTAGATTCGATAGTATCCACTTCGTTATTACTAAGAGTGAAAATAGCAAGGGCAATGACGGCTAAAAATAAAGCAGCATTTAAAATCCATCTCTTATTCATATTAAGCTTTTCTTCTCCTATACCATACCCAAAAGCCTAACCCAAACAACCCAATAGGAATGAAGTATTGAAATAGGTGAAAAATAGTCCAAGCAATTAATCTGCCCTTATCATCTGCGGGTATCGTTACATTAACGTCTTTTAGCGGCATTGGTTGTATGGTAATCAGCTGATCATCGCCAGATAACCAATTAACCATATTAATCCCTAGATCTAAATTTCCGCCAGAAGTAATAAAATAATTGGACAGAAATGATGCATTGCCTACAACAACAATTCTCTGACCTACATCACCGTATTCCCTGCTCATTGCCACAGCAATATTAACTGGTCCTTTCTTATCAAACGTAGGATCAAAGCTTAGCTTATTTTCTAGTTTCTTCTTGCTAGAAGTTAGCCAACCATTTGGAGCTACCTCGATCAAATTCGAAACTCTCCATCCATTCTCGTAAGTTCCTTTTGCAAAAACTTCATAGGCATCGGAGTACTGCGTTCTCAACATAAAGTTTTGGGTAATAGGGTGATCACCGTAGACTAAGGCATAGGACACATCTTCGCTTGATCCAAAGTTCAGCGACGATTTATCTACTACTTTTCCATCGGATAACCTTAATCCAAGATAATTTGCTAAATCATTTAGCCCTTGAAAGTTATTATCGTCAAGCAACCATAAAATATTTCCTCCACTTTCTACATACCGTAAAATCTTTTTGGCCTCCGGTTTAGTTACCAGAACTTGAGGGCTTGCTATAACTAACATAGCGCCTTCTTTTGGAACTTCATTAAGAGCAGTTAAGTCAGGATTGGAAAATTTAAAACCTTTACTCTCAAGTTGCTGTCCAAATGCACCAAGGTCATGATTCTTTAGCCCTAATAAGTTTTTTTCGCCATGCCCATCTAAATACATTATTGGCTTATTGTTTGTTCTAGAAAGCCGTACTAACAAATTAGTTAACTCTTGCTCGGCAAAAGGTGGGTCAATATGCTCGGTTCTTTTGTTATATTCTACAATGACCTCGCCATCAGTCCTGATTCCAAGCTCTTCGACTAATTTTGGCTCTAGGGTTGGATTAATAAAGCTAATCGTTATGTCTTTTTTTTCTCTTTGATACTTTGCAACAAAATCAAGCAGGCCTTTTCTGAAGTTATCTCCTTTATTGGCATCATCATTTGTAGCAAAAACAGTCATATTGATTGGACCATTCATGCTTTCAAGAATCTCAATGCTGCCCTTGGTTAAAATACTTCTGCTAGCCTGGGTCATATCTTTAACAAAAACAAATTGATTGGACAATATCCCTATCAATAGAATAAGTGCAAAAAATAACAAAATGAAAAAGCTATTTTGAAATAAATACTGAAGCCTTAATTTTTTATTGGTTTTCATAGGATTATCCAGTTAGCCTGTCTGAATCCAGGCGCCTTATTGTCAGGGTAATGAAAGTCACAATAAACAACATAAAATATACAACGTCCGATGTATCGATAACCCCTCTTGTAAATGACTGGAAGTGTTTTGACATAGATATATGGTTAAACCAATGAGTAGGGTCTGAGGCTGTGAAATTACCAAAAATTACCATAGCAAATAATGCAACAAACGTTGATATTGCTGCGATTATAGGCTGACTAGTTAAGCTTGAAAAATATATACCCAGAGCACAGAAGCTTCCTATAAGAAGCATAAGACCGAACGAGTTCCCTATCAGGTAACCGAAATCAATGTCAGCCCAAATATTCATAGAACTCAACATGATAAAAATATAGAGTACTAGAATACCAAGAAAAATCACCATCCCTAAGAACTTTCCAACAACGATCTCTGTTAATGAAATGGGAGCGCTAAATAAAAATGGAAGTGTTTGGCTTCTTCTCTCCTCACTAATCAATCTCATCGTTAAAATTGGAATTGCAACGGTCATTAAAAAGTTAGCTGCTCCGTAAACATTTTGTCCGACAAAGATTGTAATCCCTTGCCTCTCTGCCGGCCTAATTGATCCTGACATGACCTCAAAATACTTATTTACTCCATCTAGATAAAGAAAGCCAAAACCAAACATAAGTAAGGCTAAGATAATCCATCCCATTGGCGATGCAAATAAGCTCTTGAGCTCTTTTCTAGCAATATTAATTATCATATCTATTTTTTTATTTGAGTTAGTTGAACAAAAATATCTTCTAAGCTAGTAATGTCAGGTGCTATGTGAAATAGGCCCCATTTATTTTTTACAGCTAAAGCCACAATTTCTTCAGCTGGTAAATATTTCTCTTTAAAATGTATTCTGCACATTGCATTATCAAGGATATCTACCTGGGTAACGCCAGAAATTTCAGTTAATACTTTTTTGGTGGGGGTTTTTGTAAAGCCTACCAATAACTTATTACCTCTTCTTTGCTGCTTAAGATCTTCAATCGATCCATTAAAAACTAAACTACCTTTATCAATAATTTGTACGCGATCGCATACCATTTCAACCTCTGGAAGAATATGAGTAGACAAGATAACGCTGTGTTTTTTGCCAATCTCTTTAATCAGATTTCTAATCTCCCTAATTTGAATAGGGTCTAAACCAACTGTTGGCTCATCTAGAATGACAATTTCTGGCTCATGAATTATGGCTTGAGCAATGCCAACACGTTGCTGATAGCCGTTAGATAAATTTTCAATCAATCTTTTGCTCATATGACCGAGCCCACACTTATCTTTTGCAACCTCGACAGCTTTGCTTATCTTTGATGACTCCACCTTATGAAATCTTGCGGCTATAGTAAGAAACTCATCAACAGTCAATTCTTTATAAAGCGGCCTCATCTCAGGTAAATAACCTATCCTCTCTTTAGCTTTTTTAGGTTCATTGACCATATCAAATCCGCAGATTTGTACAGACCCATCTGAGGGAGCTAAATTTCCAGTTAACATTCGCATCGTGGTAGATTTTCCAGCGCCATTAGGTCCCAAGAACCCTAGCACCTCACCTTTTTCAAGATTGAATGAAACATCGCTGACCGCGTGATTACCGCCAAAATTTCTTGAAAGATTTATTGCTTGTACAGTAGAAACAGCCATTAAAAATTATCCGTTAATGAGTAAATAAACCCAGCTTATGATGGAGCATTATTGTATAAAAAAGTTTAAACAAATAAACCAGACTGAATTATATGCACAAACTCGAGTCATTTGTACTTATTAGTTAAGAAAGTTTGTTCGTTAATCCATTAAATTGCTTCAAGCTAAACCTTAACCGAAAAAATTACATGAGGTATCATGTAGCTAATATGAAAAATTTAATTATAACTTTGTTACTTGCATTTCAAGCCAATATTGCCTGGGCTAATGATGAAGCTAATTTTGATATTTCACAGCCAGCTAAAATCCAAGAAGCGAATGCTGAATTTGTGTATAAATTTTTGTTGGCTGAAATTGCTGCACAACGCGGAGACTTGAACTCTGCAGGGCATCTATATTACGATCTTGCAAAGCTGACCAAGAACATACCTCTTGCACAACGAGCAACTAATATTGCCGGATATGCTCGCAATGGTCGTTTAGCGCTTGATTCAGCAGAATTATGGCGGCAGCTTGATGACTCATCATTAGAGGCTAAACAGATTCTTGCAGAACTTTTTATATCCAGTGGTAATCTTGCAAAAGCGAGACCGCTTATTGACAAACTTCTTGAATTAGAAAAAACCAGAGCTGAAGGATTTCTTTACCTAAACAATTTATTAACTAAAGTAGAAAATAAAAAGAATGCCTTACGTTTCATTCTTGCAGTTGCTAAGCCATACACTGGTCTTGCTGAAGCACATTTCAGCATTGCTCATACGGCTTATTTTGCTGGCGACCTTAAGTTAACTGAAGAGGAACTAGATCTTGTGGAAGCTATAAATCCTAAATGGGAAACCTCAGCCCTATTTAGGGGATATATCATTGCTAAAGAGTGGCCGGAAAAAGCACTGGAGTTTTATAAATCATTTTTAAAAAGTAATCCCAATTCAAATGAGGTTCGACTAGAATTTGCAAAGACATTAACTAGCTTAAAGCGATATGACGATGCTAAGAAGGAATTCCTTAAGTTAGTGGATGGATCATTAGCATCTCCTGAAATAAGCTTAACAGTAGCGCTACTATCGCTAGAGCTAAATGATGATAAATTAGCCGAGAAATTTTTCAATCAATCTATTGAGCGAGGTTATAACGATCCTGACAAGATTCAAATGTATCTTGCAAGAATATATAATAAAAGAGGAGATTTTAAAAAATCATTGTCTATTTTAGATAAGATAATTTCGGGATTATTGTTTGTAGATGCAAAACTTCTTGCAGCAGAAATCATTGCACAAAATCAATCTACCGAAGAAGCTATTGAATCGCTTGCTCTTTACAAAAATATTAGTTCTAGCGATAAACTGCGATTTCTTCAAGCAAAGACATCCATGCTATTCAATGATGGGCGCCCACAAGATGCTTTTGACCTCCTAAAAAGTGAAGATAAAAATTATAGTGATTCTTCGGAATTTAAATTTGATTATGCAATGCATGCAGAAAAAATAGGCAATTTATTGCTCATGGAGCAACTTCTAAAAGAAGCTATAAAAATTAAACCGGATTTTGCTCTAGCTTATAATGCTTTAGGGTATTCATATGCAGACAGAAATATAAAGCTTGCTGACGCAAAAAAGTATATTGAAATAGCTTTATCTATAGAGCCTAAAAATCATTACATTATTGATAGCATGGGCTGGCTTCACTATAGACTTGGAAATATAGATATAGCATTAAAATTTACCCAAAAAGCCTACGCTATTCAAAAAGACCCTGAAATTGCAGCACATTTAGGTGAGATTTACTGGAAGAAAGGCAAAAAAGATGAGGCAAAAAGAATCTGGCAAGATTCCCTTGATAACAATCCTTCCAATACGGTTCTTAACGAAACATTCCAAAGATTTAATTAGACGAAACTTCTAAATGAAGCATTTAATTTTAATTTTTTGTTTGCTGCTCACTACTGGCTGTGCTTACATCACAACCAACTCAGATTCTCCTCCGATATTAGAAGAAGATATTCTCTACAAAGGACTCATTGAAAATTTTAAGTTTACTGGTAAGTTTGTAATCTTTATTGATGATAAAAGTTTTTCAGGAAGCCTTACCTGGAACTCGAATGATAAGAGAGACTATGTCAAAATTTACAATCCATTCAACTCTTTAATAGCATCAATTACACTTAAGTATCCGGAAAAGAAAATTGATCTACAGGTGATGGATAAAAAAAATAAAGCGAATACCGACCAAATGCTAAAAAAAATATTTTTAGCGGAAGAAAATATTTTTACATTAAAAAAATTCCTGATTAACCCACCCACAAATCTTTCAAAAGACAAGGAAATTGATGTTAATTTTGATGGGTGGGATATTCGATATATAGGGTTGCATCCCCAGGGCCACACTGCTCAAACCACAATCTTTAAAAAAAATAATATCTCAATAAAAATTTTCATCAATAAAATGGGGTATTTAAATCAAAACCGACAAAAAAATTAGTAAGGATTTCATGAGGTTTCTTGCTCCAGCAAAAATTAATTTATTCTTAAGAATTTTAAGTAAATCGAATAACAACTACCATAATCTGCAAAGTATTTTTCATATGGTTGACCTGTATGATGAGATTTCTATAAAACCAAGGTCTGATAGAAAGATTATCGTAGAAAATGACGATGAATCCATTTCTAAAGAAAGTGATTTGTGCCTTAGGGCTGCTCAGTTAATTCTTGATGGTAGGGAGCTGGGAGTCACCATTAAAGTCAAAAAAAATATTCCCGTTGGAGCTGGGTTGGGAGGAGGAAGCTCCGATGCGGCAACCATTCTTCTAGCATTAAATCAAATATTTGGCTTAGGAGTTAATAAAAAAACATTGATGGTTCAGGGGTTAAAATTAGGAGCGGATATTCCTTTTTTTATTAACGGCGAAAATGCATGGGTTGAAGGTGTTGGTGATAAGATTAGCCCCATTTTAATCGAAAACTATAGCTACATTTTTGTAATTCCTAGTATATCCATATCTACTGCTAGCATCTTTCAAGATTTTAAATTGACAAATAAGCTAATTCCGTTGAAAATAGCGACCTCATTTAGTGATATTGAACATGATAATATTGGTAATGATTTAGTTGAAACTATTTTCGAAAAACACCCTAGGTTACGTGAGTTATTTATATGGCTTAAAGAGTTTGGAGATCCGAAAATATCAGGCACTGGATCTACATTATTTATTAAATCCAATGATTTGAATTTAACAAAATTAATTAAAAAACAAAAACCAAAAGATACTAGGATTATTAGCGTTAAGGGTTTATCGGTTCACCCGCACTTTTTGACCGATTAATTGGGGAGTCGCCAAGCTGGTTAAGGCACAGGGTTTTGATCCCTGCATGCGAAGGTTCGAATCCTTCCTCCCCAGCCAATTTTTATTCAAGGAATAAACCTTTGAAAACTAAAGAGCTTATGATTTTTGCTGGAAATGCAAATATAGACCTCGCTGAGAAAGTTGTTAGTCACCTAAACATGAAGCTTGGAAAGGCCACCGTGGGTTGCTTTAGTGATGGCGAAACCATGGTTGAACTCCTCGAAAATGTCCGAGGTAAAGATGTGTTTATTCTTCAGTCTACAAGCTTTCCTACAAACGATAACCTAATGGAAATACTAGTCATTGTTGATGCTCTTCGCAGATCATCAGCCGCGCGCATAACCGCAGCAATTCCTTACTTAGGCTATTCCAGACAAGATAGAAGACCAAGGTCTGCTCGTGTAGCTATTACATCAAAAGTCGTTGCGAACATGCTAACGACCGTCGGGGTCAATAGATTGCTAACCATGGACCTTCATTCAGACCAAATACAAGGTTTTTTTGATATACCTGTTGATAATATTTATTCAACTCCCGTCCTACTTGAGGACCTGGTAAAACAAAATTATAAAAATCCAGTTATCGTATCCCCAGACGTTGGTGGGGTTGTCAGAGCAAGAGCGTGTGCAAAGATTCTAGGATCGGACTTAGCCATTATTGATAAAAGAAGGCCAAAGCCTAACGTCTCTGAAGTAATGAATATTATTGGGGATGTCTCAGGAAGAACCTGCATCATAATTGATGATATTGTTGATACGGCAAATACCTTGGTTGAAGCTGCGACAGCACTTAAGAAACAAGGTGCTGAAAAAGTTGTTGCTTATGCTACACATCCTATCCTGTCTGGCAATGCCATTCAAACGATCGATGCATCAGAGCTTGATGAAATTGTAATTACTGATACAATTACGCTTCGCGAAAATGCTAAAAATACTACAAAAATCAGACAATTGTCTGTAGCAAAAATTTTAGCTAAGACTATTAAACGAATTAGCGATGAAGATTCAGTGAGTTCATTGTTTATCGACTAATTTTTGGTCTAGTTATCCAATAGCCCTGGTCGCGGGGCTATTTTAATTTAGGAGCAATATAATGAAAATTGAAATAAAAGCAATTGTAAGAGAGTCGAAAGGAACGGGTGCGAGCCGCCGTCTTCGACATGCAGGGAAAACACCGGGCGTTCTTTATGGTGGTGTTAAGGATGCAACAAGTTTAGAGATTGATAGTAAAGAGTTATTTATGCAGTTTAGGCATGAAGCTTTTCACGCGTCTATCCTAACACTCAATTTAGACGGTAAAAAGGAAGCAGTCATTCTTAGGGACTTCCAAATGCATCCAGTTCGCAATAATATTATGCATATTGATTTTCAAAGAATTAATGAAAATGAAAAAATTCATGTAAAAGTGCCATTCCACTTCACCAATGAAGAAACTGCACCAGGTGTAAAATTAGAAGGGGGATTAATTTCACATATTATGACCGAAATAGATGTTGCCTGTTTACCAAAAGACCTTCCACAATACATTGAGGTTGATATGGGCGAACTATCTATTGGTGATTCAATTCACTTGTCAGAAGTAAAAGTCCCTGAAGGAGTTGAATTAACAGGACTTAGTGATGAAAATGACCCTGTTATTACCGCAATAAGCAAGCCTAAAGTGGTCGTTGAAGAGGTTGTTGCCGCTCCGTCTGCAGGTGATTCTGATGCAGAAAAAACAGATGATCAAGGTGCAGAGTCAGGCGAATAATAAGATAAACCCTGCTCTTAACAATAAGGGTGGGGTTAAATTTTGTGAGTAAAATAAAATTATTTGTAGGGCTAGGTAATCCTGGTGAAAAATATTTGCTTACTAGGCATAATGCAGGATTCTGGTGGCTTGATTTTGTTGCGCTAAATCATCATTTGTCATTTAAAAAAACCACTAAATATTTTGGCGAATACTCTAATTATCAAGACAATGCTGATGTGCATTTCTTAAAACCTTCTACATTTATGAACGATAGCGGAAAGTCTGTTCAAGCCATTACAAACTTCTACAAAATAAAACCAGAAGAAATACTAATAATCCATGACGAACTTGATATTGTCCCGGGCAAGGTTAAATTAAAATTGGGTGGTGGTCATGGCGGTCACAACGGAGTTAAGGATATTTCAAATCAATTAGGATCGAATAACTTTTGGAGACTGAGAATTGGTATTGGGCACCCCGGTGATAAAAACGAGGTGAGTAGATATGTTCTCAAGAAACCTTCAAAGATTGACTCGGGTCTGATTGAGGATAGTATTTTTAGTGGCTACCAAATCTTCTCTCTATTAGTAAATGGTGAGCTTGATAAAGCAATGTTAAATCTACACTCCGCTTAAACGTTAAGGATATTATATGAAATGTGGCATAGTTGGTCTTCCTAATGTTGGTAAATCAACATTATTCAATGCGATTACAAAAGCAGGTATAGACGCAAATAATTATCCTTTTTGTACTATTGAACCAAATGTCGGTATTGTTGAGGTTCCAGACCAAAGAATAAGCGTGCTTTCTGCCATCGTAAATCCTGAAAAAATACAACCTGCCATAGTCGAGTTTGTCGATATTGCCGGTTTGGTTGAGGGCGCATCGAAGGGAGAAGGGCTTGGAAATAAATTTCTAGCGAATATTCGTGAAACAGATGCAATTCTTCATGTTGTACGCTGCTTTAATGACGACAATATCATTCATGTTGCAGGTAAAATCGATCCAACATCTGATATTGAGACCATTCACACAGAACTCATTTTGGCAGACATGGAAACACTAGAAAAAGCTATCCAAAAAGAAACAAAAAAATCTAAATCTGGCGACAAAGAATCGAAAAGCCTTATTGCTATATATGAGCGATTACAAGAAAATTTTAACCAAGGCCATTTAGCAATAAAATTAAAATTAGATAAAGATGAAATTTCACTTATCAAGCCTTTATGTTTAATTACTATTAAACCAATGATGTTCGTAGCAAACGTTGATGAGAATGGCTTTGAGAACAACAAAAACCTTGATGCTCTTCAGCTGTATGCAAATGACATAGGCTCACCAGTTGTTTCTATATGCGCCAAAATAGAGTCAGACATTTCAGAGCTTGAAGATGAAGAAAAGCTTATATTCTTATCAGAAATGCATCTTACCGAACCTGGATTAAATCGACTTATCAGAGAGGCATACACTTTATTAGGCCTACAAACCTACTTTACAGCTGGAGTTAAAGAAGTAAGGGCATGGACAACCAAGGTTGGTGCAACAGCCCCTCAAGCCGCAGGTGAAATACATACTGACTTTGAAAAAGGCTTTATTAGGGCCGAGGTTATCGCCTTTGATGACTTCGTAACTTATAAAGGTGAAGCCAAATCAAAGGAAGCTGGAAAAATGAAATTAGAAGGAAAGGAATATGTAGTTAAAGATGGAGATGTTATGCATTTTAGGTTTAATGTTTGATATAATTCGTCCCGTATTAAATTAATGGTGATGTAGCTCAGCCGGTTAGAGCGCAGGATTCATAATCCTGAGGTCGGGGGTTCGATTCCCCCCATCACCACCATTTCCCTATAAAAAACAATCACCTGTAAATTAATTACAAATTATACAAATTATACAAACTATACAAATTATACGAAAAGTATAAAATAGAGTTATTATGAAAACTATCTCAGAAGGTTATAAAAAATTACAACAAGAATTACATCAAAACCCAAATTATGGAATCGCTTCAACTCATTTTGCTCCGATAGTTTCAGAAATAATAGAAGTTTTTAAAATAAATAGTTTGGCAGATTATGGTGCTGGTAAAAAAAGATTATACGAATCTCTTGAAAAACTAAATAACTCTCCTCAGGAATATTTTCCTTATGATCCAGCATTTCCTGAATACGGAGAACCAAAATCCGCAGATCTTGTTTGTTGTATTGGAGCATATAGAACCGGGTCTTATTGATAATGTAATAAAAGAGTTATCTTTAATTACAACTAACATTGGATTTTATACGATACATATGGGACCAGCAGGGAAAGTTTTATCAGATGGACGTAATGCTCATTTAATTCAACAACCATCATCGTGGTGGTTAGAAAAATTAGTTAAGTATTTTGATGTTATTGAATTAAGGAACCATCAAATGATGGGAAAGGGTTTTTGGTTAATTGTACAACCTAAGAAAATTGGTAACTGATTATATCGGAGGATTCATAATCCTGAGGTCGGGGGCTCGATCCCCCCATCGCCAATACTTAATTCTCCTCAGTAGCGAGATTCTTTTGATCACTCTGTTCACGAGACCATAGAAATGAAAATATACAAAATTGTTACTAGTGTATTAGCTGCTTTTTTTGGCGTTCAAAATAATAAAAAATTTAAGGAAGATGAAAGGTTTATAGAGGAACATGGGGTTAAATACTTTCTGATTGTGGGTTTTTTTATGGTGTTTCTAGGGCTGATTATTCTAGGTATATTGGTGACCTTTATTGTTGGCTAATTACTAGACTTTATAAGGCGACCTTTCCTCTAATTCATTGGTGTAAATATTCATTCTACTTCCCTCTTCTTCAAGAAATCTACCGATAGCATCTCTGAACTGCTCATTTACAATATAATGACTTGAGAATGTATCAAAGGGTTCGAATCCTCTTGCAAGCTTATGTTCACCTTGAGCCCCCCCTTCGAAGATAGATAAATTATTCTCAATACAGTATTCCTGACCTTGGTAATAACATAGTTCAAAGTGTAAGTAAGGAATGTATTTAATTGCACCCCAATACCTGCCGTACAAGTTGTTATTATCTAGAATATTTAATGCAGACCCAACCGGGCCTTCTTCATCGTAAGCAATAACAAGCAAGATTTTATGGGGTATCTCTTTAAAAATTCTATTAAAAAAATCATAGGATAGGTAAGGAGTTGAATTATGATCTGTATAGGTATGGCAATAGCATTGGTAAAAAAATGCTAAATCTTCCTCTGTTATATTCTTCCCTGTTTTTCTAATCATACGTAAACTTAAGCTGTTTAGCTTCTTTCGCTCTTGTTTTATTTTTTTTCTTTTATGATGGGAAAGGGTGGCAAGGAAGTCATCGTAGTTCTTATACCCTCTATTAATCCATCTAAATTGGACGCCCTGTCTATGCATCCATCCCGACTCAGTCAATATTTGTTGGTCTTCTAAGCTTGTAAACAAAAAGTGGCATGAAGAAATTTTATGTTGATGCATTATTTTTTCTAAAGACTTGATTAGCAAGCGCTTAGCTTCGATATTTTCTGCCATGATTCTTGGTCCGCTTATGGGAGTAAAAGGAATAGCACATACAAGTTTGGGATAATAACTTAAACCATGCCTCTGAAATACTTCTGCCCAGGCCCAGTCAAAAACGTATTCACCATAGGAGTGTTCTTTAATAAAAGTAGGTAGAAATCCAATGACTCTCCCCTCTTCTGTTGCAATAATAGGGAAAGGTATCCAGCCAGTTCCTTTACCAATTGATAGTGATTTTTCTAATGCATTAAAAAATGCATACGACAGAAAGGTGTTGTCAGGGAAGTGATCAAAATGCGACTCGAGATCAGCAAAGTTTGTTTTTGAAATAACTTTAATCATAAGATTAGAAGTTTAAATTAAATTTTTATCTAAAACGAAAAGAATGTTTAATTGCTTGTAGGTATTTGTTTTTTAAGTGAGGCGGCGGAGCTATCCTTAAGATTTTTGTCAGACACAACATTTACATTGTATTTATTGATTTGTTTCTCATGATAATCTTTTGCTAAGATTGATAGCTCATCTAGGGTTATAACATTGTCATTATCTATATCGACTTGTCTAAACTGCCTGGCTACTTGAGGGAGGCACTGCGTAACTTCGTAGACATCAAGAGTATTATCATTGTCTGGATCACAGGTATAAAACCTTTGCTCGACACTGTCTAGCATTTCACGTCTTTTTTGGTCATAAATCACACTATTCTTAGTATGGGTATGAGAAAATTCTTCTAACGCATCACGTATAAGGTCTAATTGTGATGGCTCGGGAGAGCCCTTAGTATTATTAACATCAGCCCATGCTGTACTTATTGATGAAAAAACTAATATAATCAATAAGTTAAAAAAATGTTTATGCATTCAGTTTGTACGCTTATATTTAAAACGGATAGTTATTCTGCTACTTAATTGTGAGCCTAATGTTACATGATAGAGCTAAATTGTAACAGAATTGTAACAACCAAATTTTCTATTTCAGGGTAATATGTTAAATAATTGATATATTTCAAGCTTCAGCAATTAAAACATTATGACAATAAACAACAATTCAGCTCAAATCGCCTTGGTGGATGACGATCCAAAAATAAGAGAGTTAACAGCAAAGTATTTAGGTGATCAAGGACTTTCAGTTGTAACAGCAGCCAATGGAGCCGAGCTTGACGAGCTAATGAAGAATTATAATATTAGTCTGATTGTTCTAGACTTAATGATGCCAGAAGAGTCTGGTTTAAATATATGTCAACGACTCAGAGTAAATAAAATAGGGACACCGATCATCATGCTCACCGCCAAGGGTGATGAGGTGGATAGGATTGTAGGGTTGGAAATGGGTGCAGATGATTACCTTCCAAAACCCTTTAATCCAAGAGAGTTACTTGCCCGAATCAACGCCATTATAAGAAGGCAAAAAACTCCTGCAGGTCAGTCAGATAAAACCATAATTAAATTTGGTAATTTTGTATTTGATTTAACTAATAGAAGTTTGCTTAAAGATGAAAAAGAGATACAAATTACTGCGGGTGAGTACGGCCTTTTAAGAGTCTTTGTTGAACATCCAAAGCAACCTTTGTCACGGGATCAAATTATGCGGCTGTCTAAGGGAAAAGAATTAGATGTATTTGACCGGAGCATTGATGTCCAAATATCAAGGCTTAGAAGGTTAATTGAAACAGATCCAAACAACCCAAAATTCCTACAAACTAAATGGGGATTTGGTTATATATTTATACCGGATAGTGAAGTCAAATAATTGAAGCTTATTCCTAAAACGTTTCTTGCCAGATTAACCTTATTAATCTCCGCCCTTCTTTTGATAGCACAAATTGCATCCCTTAAAATATTTGATTATTTTGAAAGAGAGCCACGAGCCCAATCCCTTGCACAAGAAATTGTCACAATTGTAAATTTTACAAAGGCTTCCTTAGAAGCCGCAGCCTACAATAAAAGGCTGAAGCTTTTAAATGAATTGTCTGGTGTGGGAGATGTGAGCATTTATCCTGCTTATTACTTTGAGCCACTTGAACCTATACCAAATGATCCTTTTTTGAAGCTTGTTGTTAAAAACATTAAGCGTAAATTACCCCCCGAAACCCTTATTACCATTAACCATTACGACATACCCGGTATTTGGGTAAGTTTTGAAATAGATTATGCACTTTTCTGGATAGTGGTTCCAAGAACCATTATTGACAGACCTTTTCCTTGGCACTGGATTGGATGGGGAACAATAGTTTTTATATTAGCAATTTTGGGCTCTTACGCTACAACTCAAAGAATTAGCAGACCATTAAGGCAGGTAATTAATGGTGCTGAAAAAATTCGGCAGGGGTATTTTATAGAGCCATTGCCCTTAGATAATGTTACTGAATTTCGTGAGGTTAGTCAGGCATTTAATGAAATGGCAGCCAATCTATCAAAAATATCCAAAGAAAGAAGTTTTCTCTTAGCAAGTGTGTCACATGATATAAGGACGCCTTTGACTAGGTTAAGGCTAGCTGCTGAGATGCTTCCAAAAGGATCTGATCTAATGAAGGAAAGTATGGAGCAAGATATTGTTGAAATAAACGATATCATAAATCAGTTTCTAGAATATGCTCGAGGATTTGAAGATGAGCCAGTGGTGGCAACAAACCTTGGGAAGTTTTTAATTGAGGTTCAAAACAAGCACAGGAGAATGGGTCAGAACTTTAAATTACAAAAAAGAAATATTCGTGTAAATGTCCCTAAAAAACTTTTTATAGATATTAGGCCTCTAACTTTTCAAAGATGCCTTGATAACCTTATTAACAATGCCTTTTTTTACTCTCACGGAGAGGTGGTAATTAAAGCTACCTTATTAGAAGAGAGCTTCATGATTAGCGTCTTAGATAAAGGCCCCGGGATCCCTGAAGATCAAAAAGATCAACTTTTAAAGCCGTTTGAGAGGGTTGATGAAGCAAGAGGTAATGAAGGTGGTAGTGGTCTTGGTCTTGCAATTGCAGATAGAATTATTAAAGTTCATTTAGGCAGTCTGGAGTTAATTAACCGAAAAGAAGGTGGGCTCGAAGCCAGAATAACTATTCCTTTAAGTTTCGCATAGCTTAGCCGAACCAATTCAAATCTTTTCTAAGCTCCACAACGGTCCCAATAATAATAAGCGCGGGGGACTTGAGTCTTGCTTTATTTACTTTCGAACTAATATTACGTAACTGACCGATAACCACTTTTTGACTTTGAGTGGTTCCACTTTGCACCACCGCAACAGGCATATTCTTACTCATTCCATATTTAATAAGATTTTTTTTCATCTCTTGGAGACTTAATAAACCCATATAAATAACGACAGTTTGTTTTTCTGCAATAAGCTTTGGCCAATCGAAACTAATAATCCCTTCCTTGAAATGACCTGTCAAAAAAAGACAACTCTGAGCATGGTCTCTATGAGTTAACGGGATGCCTGAGTAAGACGAAACTCCATTTGCCGCAGATATACCTGGGACCACTTGAAAAGTGATATTTTTTTTCATCAGGCCCTCAATTTCCTCACCACCTCGGCCAAATATAAATGGGTCTCCTCCCTTCAGCCTCAGGACTCTTTTACCCTTCATTGCTAATTCAATAAGTAGCTCATTGATTTTTGACTGTTCCAAGGAATGCTGATCTCTTTTCTTTCCAGCATAAATCATGTCTGCATCCCTTCTCACCATCTCCAAAATATCACTTGAAACTAAATTGTCATAAATACAAACATCGCACTTCTGCATTAACTGGAGCGCTCTAAGAGTAAGAAGGTCTTTATCTCCAGGGCCTGCTCCAACTAAATAGACTTCACCATCAACTTTCTTTAATCTTCGCTTTATTAGTGCGTCAATATCTTGTGGCCTAAACTTTTTTTTGCTATTAGCAATTTTCTGAATAAGACTATCCTCAAAAAAATACTCCCAAAACTCTCGTCTTTTTTCCATATGAGTAATTCTTTTCTTAACTAACCCCCTTATACTTCCTGCAAAATTAACTAATTTAGAATAATGGGATGGTAGTAGACTTTCTAATGTTTGTCGTATCATTCTCGCCAGAACTGGCGCTTTTCCACTACTTGAAATTGAGACCACCAAAGCATCTCTTTCTACGATAGAACCCATAGTAAAGCTACATAAATCAGGCTGATCAACTACATTGACTGGAATTCGATTAGCTTGAGAAATGTTTGATATACTTTTATTCACTCTTTTATCGTTAGTTGCTGCAACAATTAAGACTTGCGAACGAATATCAGAGGCTTCGTAAGATTTTTGGACAAAAGCTATCTTATTTTTATCTATAAAATCCTTAAACTCTTCTGAAAAATCTTTTGCAATTACTGTAAGCAAAGGTCTGGCTTTGATAAGCAAAATGGCCTTCCTTAATGCAATGTCCCCACCACCAAAAATAGTGACGGGCTTTTGGTCAATATTTATAAAAATAGGGAAATTTTCCATTTCAAAATATTACTCTAATAAAAGGCTTATACATACAGGTTGCTGTAAGTTTTATTCTAAAAAAAGTTATAATGCAGCATCTACTTACAGATTAATGCGCTGAATGATAAAACAACTTTTTATTAAGACCTTTGGCTGTCAAATGAATGAGTATGATTCCGAAAAAATTGTAGATGTTCTCAATGAGGATGGTGAAATCTCTTTAACAGAGTCGCCGGATAATGCAGATATAATAATTTTGAATACTTGTTCCATCAGAGAGCGGGCGGAAGTAAAGGTTTATAGTGACCTAGGTAGGTATCGAAAGCTTAAAGAAGCAAATCCAAATATTCGCATTGGAGTGGGCGGCTGCGTAGCTAGCCAAGAAGGAGAAAATATTATTAAAAGGGCTCCTTACGTTGACTTAGTGTTCGGTCCTCAAACATTGCATCGATTGCCTAGTTTATTAAAAAAAAGAGATGCACTTGGTGTACCACAAATTGATATAACATTTCCAGAGATTGAAAAGTTTGATCGTCTTCCCGTAACTAACTTTAAAGGCCCTTCTGCCTCTGTTTCAATCATGGAAGGTTGCAGCAAATATTGCTCATTTTGTGTAGTACCTTATACCCGAGGAGAGGAAATATCACGCCCACTTGATGACGTCCTAAATGAAATCATTGAATTAACTATGCTGGGTGTGCAGGAAATAATTTTATTAGGACAAAATGTAAATGCGTATAGAGGTTTCTCCAAACATGATGGTGTATGTGATTTTGCAACTCTTTTAGAGTATGTTGCAGAAATTGGGGAAGTCAAAAGAATTAGATTTACAACCAGCCACCCAAATGAAATGACCGAGGAACTTATTGCTTGCTTTGGAAAAATTGATAAGCTATCCAAGCAATTTCACCTCCCTATTCAGTCAGGCTCAGATCGAGTTTTGTCTGCTATGAAAAGAAATTACACGGTCTTAGAATATAAATCAATCATCAAGAAACTAAAGAAAGTGTGTCCAGATATTTCACTGACATCGGACTTTATTATTGGTTTTCCGAACGAGACTGTTGAGGAATTTAATCAAACCAAAAAAATAATGGAAGAAATAAATTTTGATTACAGCTTTAGCTTTCTCTACAGCCCGCGTCCAGGGACCCCGGCTTCTTTTATAAAAGACAATATTTCTAAGCTAGAAAAAGAGCAGAGACTGCGCGAGTTTCAGGATATTAATATTACTCAAGGCAAAGAACATACACTCAAAATGATAGGGACTACACAAAGAATTTTATTAGATCGTATATCAAAAAGAAAAGAAGGGGTGCTGCTTGGTAAGACGGATAACAATCGAGTAATTGAGATTAATGGTAGTTCCGACCTGTTGAATCAATTCGTTAATGTAAAAATACAAGCCATTACTGAAAAAAATTTAGAGGGAATAATAGTCTCATAATGGAGCTAACAATTAAATTGTCAGGCCAAGACAATAAAAAGCTGGCTAACTTATGTGGGGTATTGGATGAGAATATCAAACAAATTGCCAGCGGATTTGATATTGCCATACAGCGCAGAGCTTATAATTTTAGATTGAATGGGCAGCAGGTAGATATAGAGCTTGCATCACAACTTATTGAAAGTTTATTCATGAGGTCATCAGGTCCTATAAGCGCTGAGGATATTCAGCTAAGCCTAGTTGAAATGAGTAAAATTTCCTTTAAAAAAAATGAATCTCCAGACTTACTTACTAAAAAAAGTGATTTACAAGGTAGAACTCCAAAACAAGTAGATTATTTAAAAAATATACAAAGCAATGATATTAATTTTGGGATAGGTCCTGCAGGAACCGGCAAAACATATCTTGCCGTAGCATCAGCTGTAGATGCGCTCAATAGAGAGAAAGTAAAACGAATAGTATTGGTTCGTCCAGCAGTTGAAGCCGGGGAAAGGCTAGGCTTTCTTCCAGGCGACCTTGCTCAAAAAGTAGACCCGTACTTAAGGCCTTTGTATGATGCTTTATACGACTTAGCAGGCTACGATAATGTTACAAAACTTTTTGAAAAAGGAATTCTTGAGGTAGCTCCTTTGGCTTATATGAGAGGAAGAACCCTAAATCAAAGTTTTATTATTTTAGACGAGGCCCAAAATACGACGCCGGAACAAATGAAAATGTTTCTTACAAGAATAGGTTTTGGAACTAAAGCAGTCGTTACGGGGGATGTTACTCAAATAGATTTAGCAAAAAACCAAAAAAGTGGTTTGATTGAAATCCAAAAAATTCTAAAAAATATTAAAGGTATTACATTTAGTCAATTTAAATCTGAAGACGTTGTACGTCACCCGCTTGTTCAAAAAATTGTAAATGCATATGAAAAATACCAAGAGCAAGATAGTTGAGCGTATGTATGAACCATAACATTACGATACAAGACACCATTCATCAAAAAAAAATCTTGTCCAAAAAAAATTGCAGTTATTGGCTTTCAGCATTCAAAAAAAATCGCATCACCTTAACTATTAGAATTGTCAGTGAAATTGAATCCAAAGCGCTCAATAATAGGTATAGAAAAATTAACAAGCCCACCAATATTTTATCTTTTCAGATTGAAAGTAAACCGCTCATTGGGGATTTAGTTCTTTGCCATCCAATTATTAAAAAAGAGGCACGTACCCAAAAGAAAAAGATTAATGACCATTACGCTCATCTACTTATCCATGGATGCCTTCACCTAATGGGTTTTGATCATGAGGATGAGAATGATGCCGTCGCTATGGAGAATAGAGAGAGGCTATTGTTAAAAAAATTAGGTATTAAAAATCCATATAAGTCCAATATAATGAAGGTAGATGAATAAAAAGAAATCAAAATTTGCTCGGAAGATTAGAAACCTTCTTATCAGACCCAAAGACAAAGAGCACCTGGGCGACATTTTAAAACAAGCTTTTGATAAGCATATGCTAGATGCTGACTCCTTGATGATGCTCGAAGGTGTTTTAAACGTTTCAGAGATGCAGGTAAGGGATATTATGATCCCGCGATCTCAAATGGACTTCATTGATATCTCAAAAAAACCTGAAGAATTTATTCCGTTCGTTATTGAAACAGCTCATTCCCGTTTTCCCGTAATAGAAGGCAGCATGAATGATGTGATTGGGATACTGCTTGCCAAAGATTTATTAAATTTTAATGACGGGCAAGATTTTGAGCTCCGCGATAAATTAAGGCCTGCTATTTTTGTACCTGAATCCAAAAGATTGAATGTTTTGTTAAAAGATTTTAAAAAAAATAGGAATCATATTGCAATCGTTGTAGACGAATATGGTGGAGTTTCAGGAATGGTAACTATTGAGGATGTCCTTGAGCAAATAGTCGGAGATATTGAAGACGAATATGATTATGACGAGACTGAAGACAATATTATCGAAGAGAAATCGGGTAAATTTAGAATAAAGGCTGCCACCGAAATTGAAGACTTTAATGCTTTTTTTGCTACCGAATATGCTGATGAAGATTTTACAACTGTGGGTGGCTTAATTACCAATAAATTTGGCTATCTTCCAGAAAAGGATGAAAAGATAACTTTTGATGGTTTCGATATCACTATTCTAAGAGCTGATAGTAGGCAAATTCACACCATAATGGTGTACGTAAATCTTCGTCCAGATAAAGCATAGGTTTTATTGAACTTAGTATCTAAATAAGCACTCCTATTCTCTTTTAAAGGATAAAAATTATGAAAACAATATTTCTTTTCTTATTAATTTTTTCTAATGCAATATTTGCAGACCATCATAAAGAAGAGTCAGGCAACATTCCTGATGCACTGATTACCGAAGTTCCAACTCCTTATTGGGAGTTTGTTAATATCATTGGACTGCTTACAACAGAAGAAATTATAAATATTCTTGGTGAGCCAGCAAAAAAAATTGACATTAAAATGAAGTCATCACGTGAAGTGATTGCTAGCACATGGTATTACCACAACCTTAATACAGACGAATCAGGAAACTATTTTCCTACAACCGAGCTTGATATTATAGATGGCTTTGTAGAGGAGGTTGTTTTTATGAATGGGGTTGACGAAGCCGCGGTCATTGAAGGAAAAAAATACAAAGTTAAGAAGCCAGGCACCCTGTTTTAATTCTTCCTACTCACTTAAAATACCGATGTACAATTAATGCATGATTAGTTGTACATCAAGCTTAAAAAGCTACCTTGTTTACGCCCTAACCTTTATCGTTGGCTTAATATCTGTTTTTGGGTTCTCTCCATTTAATTTCTATGCAGTTCCTTTCCTAACAATATTGTTATTTTTATATCTTCAACAACGATCACCGTCCAAATATCTATCTAGTATTTTTTTCGGGTTAGGTTTTTTCTTGGGCGGAATACATTGGATATTTATTAGTCTGAATGTCTTTGGGCAGATGCCAATTTTTCTTGCTGCATTTTTAACCTTACTTTTTTGCTTATTCTTATCTTTATTCTTTCTTCCCCTTGCATTTGGAAAACACTATCTTTGGGTAATATTAGTCCCTATCACTTTTACATTGGCAGAGTGGTTAAGAGGCTTTATTTTTACTGGTTTTCCATGGATGTCATACGGTTACAGTCAATTACCCGGTAGCCCGTTAGCTGGTTACTTTGCAATTACTGGGGTTCATGGTGTAACATTTTTAATATTTTTTTCTGCAACGCTTATCTTCACAATCATTTCAAGCTATCGTAACAAGCTTAAGCTCTTATGCTTTTTTGGTCTTATTCTTATTTGGTTGGGCGGATACTTTCTTCAACAGATTGAATGGACAAAACCTTTCAAAGAACCTTTTTCAGTGAGCTTGCTTCAGGGAAATATTCCCCAAGATAAAAAATGGGATAAGGACCTGATAAATCAAAGCTTAATTAAGTACATTAATTTAATTGAGCGCAGCTCTTCATCGCTTATTATTCTTCCTGAAACATCAATACCTTTGTTGTATCACAACCTTCCTTCTGGTTTTAAAAAAAGATTGAGCGATCATGCTCATAAAAATGAAGGGGATATTATTATTGGGGTCATTGAAAAGCAAGATGGTCACTACTTTAATAGCGCACTTTCTATAGGTCGTAATGGTGAACAACGGTACCAAAAATTTCATCTTGTTCCTTTTGGTGAATTCATACCATTTAAATTTATTTTAAAATTTATTTATCAAAATTGGTTAAATATTCCTTTTAGCGACTTATCAAGTGGGCCTAGTCTGCAAGATCCGTTCCTATTCAATGGAATTAAGCTGGCTATTAATATTTGTTATGAGGATGTTTTTGGTTACGAAATTACCAAACCTCTTCCTAATGCCAACATCTTAGTAAACCTCAGTAATGATGCCTGGTATGGGGAATCAATTGCATCGAAACAACACCTTCAAATTGCTCAAGGTCGTGCACTGGAAACTGGAAGGATGATGCTAAGATCAACAAATACTGGTGCTACCGCAATCATTAGCACTAAGGGGAGAATACTCAATCAATTGCCGCTTTTTAAGGAAGACATTCTAAGTGATTATGTTCAAGCTTTCGAAGGATCAACCCCATATATTAGATACGGGAATTATCCAATAGTTGGTTTATGTGTATTACTTTTAATTTTTTGTTTTATAAAAAGAAAAAATAGTGGCACTAAGCTTTAATGTGGGTTAAAAAAACAGTAAAATGCATCGTTACCTATCAAATAAAAAACTATGGCAATCACTTTTCAAGAAATTATTATCAAATTACAGGCTTACTGGGCGGATCAAAAATGCGCATTAGTTCAGCCGTATGATATGGAGGTGGGTGCTGGCACCTCACACACCGCGACCTTCTTAAGGTCACTAGGTCCAGAACCATGGAAAGCAGCCTATGTTCAGCCAAGCAGAAGGCCAAAGGATGGAAGGTATGGGGAAAATCCGAACCGCCTACAGCATTATTATCAGTTTCAAGTTGTATTAAAACCATCGCCCGACAATATTGTAGATCTGTATTTAAATTCCCTAAAAAGCCTTGGCTTCAATTTAGAAGAAAATGACGTGCGGTTAGTTGAAGATAATTGGGAAAATCCTACCCTGGGTGCATGGGGATTAGGTTGGGAGGTTTGGTTAAATGGTATGGAAGTAACTCAATTTACCTATTTTCAACAAGTTGGCGGGATTCCGTGCAAACCGATAACCGGAGAAATTACTTATGGGTTAGAAAGGCTAGCAATGTACATACAAAAAGTTGATAGCGTTTATGACATCCAGTGGAATGACGACATCACTTACGGCGATGTATTTTTGCAAAATGAAATAGAGCAAAGTACTTATAATTTTGAGCACAGCGACCCTGAATTTTTGCTTCAATCATTTAACGGGTATGAAAAACAAGCAAAATATTTAGTAGAGATGGAGTTGCCCTTACCGGCATATGAGCAGGTATTAAAAGCAGCCCATACCTTCAACCTACTTGATGCAAGAGGTGTGATTGGGGTAACAGAAAGAGCGGAATATATTGGTAAAATTAGAAATATTTCCAGAGATGTTGCTAAGTCATATCTGGACAACAGGATGCAATTAGGATTTCCGCTAGCCAACCCGGAGCATGCGAATGAAATAATTAAGGCTATAAAGAATAATGCAAAAAAATAATTTATTAATAGAAATTCTTACCGAAGAACTCCCTCCGCTTTCACAGAAGGAATTAGGTGAAGCATTTGCAAAGAGCATTACCCAATCCATCCTTGACATTAAGCTAATAGAAACACTTGATTACGAAACATTCTCCACTCCACGAAGAATTGGAGTATTAGTTAAACAAGTCCTTTTATGCGGGGAAACCCAAAAGAAAAAAATTAAACTAATGCCAGTTAAAGTTGGCTTTAATGATGAAAATAAGCCTACCGATGCATTGATCAAGAAACTTGCCTCGCTAGGTGAGAATTCATCAGCAACGAATAATATAGAGCTGGTTGAGGAAAATGGTCAATCAAACATATATCTAGAGAAAAGTTTTGTGGGTAAAAATCTTAATGAAGAATTGTCTGCAATTATTAACCATAGTCTAACTAATTTACCAATAAAAAAACTGATGAGCTATCAGTTAAATGATGGATGGACAACCGTTAACTTTGTGAGGCCGGTGAAAAACATTCTAGCAGTCCATGGGAGTAGACTGGTCGAGTTGGAATGCATGGGCTTAAAATCAGTCGCTTATACCTATGGCCATAGGTTTCAATCAATGCATGATGTTATTCAAATAAAGGATGCGGACTTATACGAAAATATTATGCTAAATGAGGGTGGCGTAATAGTATGCTTTAACAAAAGAAAAGATAAAATTAAAAATGACTTAAATGCTGCAGTAAAAAAAATTGGCAGCAAATTTCATGCTATTCAAGATGAAAAATTTCTTGAAGAAGTAACGTCATTAGTTGAGATGCCAAATATTTTAATTGGCAGGTTTGAAAACCAATATCTAAATGTCCCACAAGAGTGCTTAATACTAACAATGCAGTCCAACCAAAAATATTTTCCCATACTTAATGATGAGGGGAAATTAACCAACTCCTTTGTCATAGTTTCAAACATACACCCAAAAAACACACAGAACATCGTAGAGGGAAATGAAAAAGTTATTAGGCCCAGACTTGCAGATGCAGAATTTTTTTACAAAAAAGACAAGGCTAATACATTAAAAAAATATTCTAAAAACCTAAGGTCTATTACCTATCACAATAAATTAGGCACACAACATGACAGGGCTTTAAGAGTTGCAAAATTGATGGAATTTATATCAAAAAAATTGCATGTAGATGATAATGTAGATTTTGAAAATCTAGCGCTGCATGCAAAAGCAGATCTGCTAAGCCTTATGGTTGGTGAATTTCCTGAACTACAAGGGGTCATCGGAAGGTATTATGCATTAGAAGAAAATCACAGCGACACTTTCGCCAATGCTATTGAGGATCACTATAAGCCAAAATTCTCTGGGGGCAAGCTTCCTAAAGATCAGCTGGGGGACATACTTGCCATAGCAGATAAGATTGAAACATTAATTAGCCTTTTCTCTATTGGAGAAAAACCAACAGGAGTAAAAGACCCTTTTGCGCTTAGAAGAAATGCAATTGGCCTTATTAGAATTTTAGCAGAAAAAAATATTTCCCTAGACCTGAATGAAATTTTGAACACTTTCTACCCAAGCTCTAATTCAAATAATTTAAATGAATTGAAGGTATTTATTCAAGAACGACTCATTAATTATTTAAAAGATAAGGATTATACTTCTCAACAAGTTGAAGCAGTAGCTGGTGAGATGCCAAACAACTTAAATAATATTCTTGAAAGAATAGATGCTGTTAAAACTTTCTCTGAATTTAATGAGTCAAAAAACTTAGCTTCTTCAAATAAAAGGGTGGTAAATATTCTGAGGAAATATAATTCAAATAATAATGAAGTTATAAACACATCACTTCTCATAGAGCCAGAAGAAAAAGTTCTCTTTAAATCGTTAAATGAGACTAGCAAGCTTATAAGTGAGTTCATAAAAGCAGATAACTATGTCCAAGCATTAACGATGCTGATAAAGCTTAAAGAGCCGATTGATTTATTTTTTGACAAGATTATGGTAAATGCCGACGACGATGCAATTAAAGTGAATCGGCATAATTTACTGATACAACTCCATAAAGAGATGAATTGCGTTGCAGACATCTCTAAGCTATCCAACCAATGAAACTTGTAATATTAGATCGCGATGGAGTCATCAATCAAGATAGTGCTAACTGCATAAAAAGTCCTAATGAATGGATTCCTATACCTAATAGTCTGGAAGCGATTTCCCTGTTAAATCAAAATGGATATTCTGTTGTGATAGCTACTAATCAATCAGGTGTTGGGAGAGGACTTTATGGTATCGAAGAGCTTAATAACATTCATTCAAAAATGTTAAAAATGCTTGCTGAGCTTGGTGGGTCAATTGATGCAATATTTTATTGTACCCACACAGACGAAGATCATTGCAGTTGTCGCAAACCAAAACCAGGAATGCTTATGGAAATAAAAAATAGATTTTCAGTTTCATTTGAGAATATCTGTGGGGTTGGAGATTCATTAAGAGATTTACAAGCCTATGAACAAGTTGGCATGCAACCTATTCTAGTTAAAACTGGAAATGGTGAAAAGACTTTTTTGGAAAATAAGTACCCTAAGACCTCCTTAGTTTTTGAAGATCTTTTTGAGGCAGCCACAAAGATTATTGAGGGGACATAAATGATCGTAGTAATTCGATCCTTAATTTTTCAGCTCGGAATGTTGTTATTTACAGCTCCATTTACCTTTTTAGCTACAAGTACAATCTTTTTTACTCCCGTCAATAGAAATAAATTTATATCCCTGTGGGCCAAAGCGATGTTGCTATGGCTTAAATTTACTTGCAATTTATCTTTCACAGTTTTAGGGACTGAAAATATTCCCAGATCCCCTTGTATTATTTTCTCCAAACATCAATCTGCTTGGGAAACATTAGCTTTGCAAAAAATTTTTCCTCCTCAAGTTTGGGTTCTAAAAAGGGAATTATTATGGCTCCCTTTTTTTGGGTGGGGATTAGCAATGACTTCACCAATAGCCATAAATAGACGAGCAGGGAGGAGATCATTAGATCAGATACTCAGTCAAGGCATAGATCGAATTAAAAAAGGTTTTTTTGTAGTAATATTTCCAGAAGGAACTAGGTCAAAACCTTTAGAGAGTGGAAAGTATCATATAGGAGGCGCTTGGCTTGCTACACAATCAAAATTAGATGTTATTCCAGTAGCTCATAATGCTGGATTCTATTGGCCAAAAAATTCTTTTATTAAAAAACCAGGTGTAATTAAAGTTATTATTGGTAAACCAATAAAATCCGAAGGTTTAAAGGCTGATCAATTAAACGGTGTTGCAAAAAAGTGGATTGAAGAAACAATGCTTAAAATAAATGTTTAATTTTAGCGCAACTGAATCGGTAACATTAAGCAATGGTGAGACAATTCACTATCTACTTAAAAGACGACAAAGACGCTCATTAGGCCTAAAGGTTACTTTTGATGGGCTTGTTGTTCATGCACCCTTTCTAATGAGTAAAAATAAAATAAATGCATTGTTGTTAAATAAAACCAAATGGTTGTTATCGAAAATCCGCTCCATCGAACCAAGCCCACCCTCTTTCATTATTTCCAATAATGAAACCTTTAAATTGCTAGGCTGCGAAATTTCTATTAAGACTAAAGTCGGGTCAATAAGAATAATTAATATATCAAGCAATATCTGCTCTATAACTTACAAAGAAAATGATAGTGATGCGCAGGTTAAACAATTTTTTCATAAATGGCTTAAGCAATATGCTTTAGATTTTTTTTCAGAAAGGGTGCAATTTTATTGTAAAAAAAATGGGTTCACGAGTGGAAAAGTGCTTATCTCTAACGCTAAAAACAGATGGGGTACATGCAACAGTAAAACTGATATACGATTAAACTGGAGGCTAATTCAAGCTCCTTTAGATGTAATTGATTATGTGATTTGTCACGAGCTATCTCATACAAGATTCATGAATCATTCTCACCAGTTCTGGCGCCTAGTTTCTTCTGTATGCCCTAACTACAAAGTCTCAGAGACTTACTTAAAAAATCAAGGACTTAGTCTTTACAGATTAGATTGAGATTAGATGCTGTATGTCTTCAATAATACTTTCAACTTTTGAGCCGTAGGGGTGCCTAACCCTTATCTTTCCATCTTTGTCAATAATGTAGATCCCAGAGGAATGGTCGATAGTGTATGAGTCTCCCTCGCCTACTTTCATGTGAAAAATCTTATATTGACTTGCTACCCTATTAATATCTTCTTGCGAGCCTGTCAGTCCAATAAAACTTTTATCAAACGAAGGCACATAGCTATTTAGAAGGCTTTGGTTGTCTCTTTCAGGATCTAAGGTAATAAATATAACTTGAAGCTTATCGCTCTGCTTACCAAGACTTTCTTTAATAAATTTTAATTCCTGCATGGAGGTAGGGCAAATATCAGGGCAATGTGTAAATCCAAAAAAGATAGCAACGACAGACCCCTTAAAATCAGTAATTTTTTTTATTTCACCGGTATGGGATAAAAGTTCAAAGCTGGAATTTAGATTGGCATTTGATATATCCGAGCCATTGAACTTAAATTCTGCATTTTTAGCACAGGATGCTAATATCAAAGAAAAGATAATAAAAAAAATATTTTTAATCATAGATGTTCCTCTAAAGGTCAAATCATTTTATCATGCTATCTTATGTCAATGAGAACGTATAAGCGTTCAATTTAAAAAGGATCAATTTAATGGCTATACCTAGCTCAATGGAAGATAGAGATGGTTTAATATGGTATGACGACAAACTAGTGCCATGGAGAGAGGCAAAGACCCACGTTTTAACGCATACACTTCACTACGGCCTTGGAGTCTTTGAGGGTGTGAGAGCATATGAAGCTAAAGATGGTACAGCTATTTTTAGATTGCATGATCATACAGAACGGCTCTTTAATTCAGCTCATATTGTTGGTATGAAGATGCCTTTTTCCAAAAATATAATCAACGATGCTCATAAGAAGTCGGTAAAGGAAAATAATCTCAAATCTGGTTACATTAGACCTATGGCTTTTTATGGTTCAGAGGCTATGGGCATATCAGCAACCACTCTTTCAACACACGTTATTGTTGCCGCATGGGGCTGGGGTGCATATATGGGTCAAGAGGCAATTGATAAAGGGATAAATGTAAAAACTTCATCCTTCTCAAGGCATCACGTAAACGTAACAATGTGTAAAGCCAAAGCCAATGGTAACTATATGAACTCAATACTTGCTCATCAAGAAGCAACTGCTGATGGCTACCAAGAGGCGCTTATGTTAGATACTCAAGGCTATGTTTGTGAGGGATCAGGGGAGAATATTTTTATAGTCAAAAAAGGCAAGCTCTACACGCCAACACCTTCAAGTGCTCTTGAGGGCATTACACGAGATACAGTAATAACAATTGCTAAAGATTTAGGTATCGATGTTATTGAAAAAAGCATTACTCGAGATGAGGTTTACACAGCAGATGAAGCTTTCTTTACTGGAACGGCGGCAGAGGTAACACCTATAAAACAATTAGATCGAAGAAATATAGGCTCTGGGAGTAAAGGTGAGATTACCGATAAGATTCAGAGCATTTACTTTGATATTGTCTTTGGAAGAAATGAAAAGTACAAAAAGTGGTTAAGTTATATTGATTAAAAAAACTCGAAAAACTATTCTAATTAAAAAAAATGAATTACCTGCTTTTTGCCCGCCAAAAAACAATGATTCTTGGGCTATGCACCCAAGAGTTTTTATTGATCTGGAACAAAATAAAGAGGCTAATTGCCCTTATTGTGGAGCATCATACGCAATTATAGACTAGCAAATGACCTGCTAAATATAAAGCTATTTTTCATACTAGGTACTAGCAATTCAATTGATCCATTAATATCATTACCATTTGAATAAACCAAAGGGCTCGAAGGTGAGCTCTCTAGGCTAGTTTGATTTTTTTCCTTAAGTATGCGCTCAACATGAAGAGCAACAGCTAATCCAGTATCAATAACTGATACCATGCCAGAAAAGTAATCCTCTACAATTTTTTTAATAAAAACGTAATGTGTACACCCCAAAACAATTACGTCTACTTCATTGTTCTTTAAAGGTAATAAATATGAGTATATTAATCTTTTGGTTAGATCAGAGTGTATTTCACCTTTCTCAATAAGCTCCACTAAACCTGCGCATAGCTGAACATAGAAAATAGCTTCGCCCTCGTAATTCTCTAACAGTGCTATGAATTTAGCACTTTTAAGTGTTCCTGCGGTAGCAAGGATACCGATTTTTTTCTTTTTGCTAGCAGAAATTGCAGGCTTGACTGCAGGCTCCATACCAACAATAGGTAGACAATATTTTTCCCTTAACTCATGAATGCATGCCGCTGTTGCGGTGTTACATGCAACAACTAGCAACTTAATATTATGGTGTTGAGTAAGGAAGTCGGTAATAATAAAAGCTCTTCTTTTAATGTCTGAAGAGGTCATTTGTCCGTATGGTGCGTATTTCGAGTCAGCAACATATATAAGCCTTTCATTTGGCAACACGTGCTGCAACTTCTCCAGAACCGATAGACCGCCAACGCCGGAATCAAAAATACCAATAGATGGAATGTTTTTCATATTTATATAAAGTTTTATAAATGGCTTACCAAAAGCTTTAATGTACAATATCTTAAAGGAAAATTATGGCAAATAGATTAACACATATTTATACCAAGACAGGAGATACAGGGAAAACTGGTCTTGGCGACGGGTCAAGAGTAGAGAAATTTAATGCGCGTATTGATGGGTTAGGAAGTATTGATGAATTAAACTCTATTTTAGGAATTATTCTTACAGAAGATATTGATACTAAACTCAAAGAGACACTCATTAAAATTCAGCACCATTTATTTGATATTGGAGGGGAGCTCTCAATACCAAACCATATTAAGATTGTTGCTGAAAAAGTAATATTCTTAGAAGGTCATATTGATGAAATGAATGCTGTCCTTTCTCCCCTAAAAGAATTTATTCTTCCTGGTGGATCAAAGGCTGCAGCAGTTTGTCATCATGCACGGACAGTCTGCAGAAGGGTCGAGCGAATATTATTCAAACTCAAGGAAACAGATAAAATTAATGAGATTTCATTGCAATATATTAATCGCTTGTCCGACTTCCTGTTTGTTTTTGCAAGGTACATTAATCACTCTAAAAAAATTAATGATATTTACTGGCAAAAAAGTATTTAATACTATTTCATGAAAAGTAATTTTATCGAAGCCGTTAAGTGCGGTGTTAAATCGTTATTTAGTTCTCAAAAAATTGATGAGAGAAAAATATCTAAACATGCGATTGAAATCATAAAAGTTCTTCAAAAGAATAATTATGAGGCTTATATCGTCGGCGGAGCAATTCGAGATATTTTGATGGGCAAAGATCCAAAAGATTTTGATATTGCGACCAACGCAACCCCTGAACAAATAAGGCATTTATTTCGAAGGTCTCGAATAATTGGTAGAAGGTTTAAGCTGGTCCATGTTATAGATGGACGAGATATTATAGAAGTCTCAACATTTCGAGCACAACCCCACAATAAAGAAGTCATGTCTAATGGAGTAACAAAGGATAATGAGTATGGCACGTTAAAAGAAGATGCCGAGAGAAGAGACTTTACTTGCAATTCTATTTATTATAATCCTGCAACAAGAAAATTGATTGACTTTTATGGTGGCGTAAAAGATATAAAAGAAAAAAAATTGTCAATGATCGGTGATCCAAAAATAAGGTTTGATGAGGACCCTGTAAGAATACTCAGGGCTATTAGGTTTTCTGCAAAGCTAAATTTAAAAATAGATAAAAATATTCTAGAAGCAATGGAGTCAAAAAAGACTCAGCTCCAATCGATACCTTACTCAAGGTTATTTGACGAGATTATGAAGTTATTTCTTACTGGGCATGCTTTGCAAAGCATAGATCTATTTAATAAATTCAACCTTTCGAACTATTATTTTCCTTCTTTTAAGTCAACAGATCCGGAAACTCAATCCTTTTTATTAAAAGGTCTTAGTGATACGGATATAAGAATTCATAGCAATAAGTCAGTTAATCCTGGCTTCCTTTTATCAGTCTTTTTATGGAAAGAAGTTAAGGAGGTTTGGCGGAAAAGAAAAAAAATATCGATTAATTCAACTGTAGCTCTTAATGATGCAATTGAATATGTTCTGGAAAAACAATCTAAAATATTCCCTATTCAAAAAAGGTTTGGCGTCACTATGAGCGAAATTTGGAGATTACAACCAAGGTTTGGCAAGCTGCACCCTAAGCGTATTTATCGTTTATTAGGTCATCCTCGCTTCAGGGCAGCCTATGACTTTATGTTGCTAAGAGACTATCATGGGGAAGTTGAGCCAGGACTCTGTGGGTGGTGGACAAATTTTATAGCAGCAGATGAAAAAACTAAAAGCGTGTTGTTACAAAATATTAAGCTTAAATGAAATATATATTTATTGGAATAGGAAGTAATTTAATTGACCCAAAAAAACAGGTTCTTGATGCTATAAATAAAATTAGCACAATCGACGGGGTTGAGCTTCTAAGCCAATCAAGCCTGTATGAAACTGCGCCAGTAGGGATCCTAGACCAGCCTAACTTTATTAACGCAGCCATTAAAATTGGTTTTGACGGTAGTCCTCATAAATTGCTTAACCATTTATTAGAAATAGAAGGCTTGTTCGGTAGGATTAGAAAAGGAAAAAATGGTCCTAGAACGCTCGATTTGGATATATTATTATTTAATAAAACTAAAATTGCGGAAGATGATTTAATGATCCCCCACCCACGAATGCATCAAAGACTTTTTGTCTTGCTTCCGCTTCAAGAGATTGCCCCAAATATTGATATTGGCGAACATGGTTCAATTAATGATTTAATACATAAGGCTCCTAATGATATTGTGGAAAAAATATTCTAATGAATATTTTTAATAAATACCCCTATATTGTCGTTGAGGGTCCAATAGGCTCAGGAAAATCGACATTAGCTAGGCTTCTGGCAAGCCAATTCCATGCAAATATGTTTTCAGAGAAGGCTGAAAGAAACCCTTTTCTTCCTAAATTCTATGAAGACATGAAACATTACGCGCTACCGACACAGCTATTCTTTCTTTTTCAACGGGCTAATCAAATTAATGAGCTTAAACAGCAGGATTTTTTTAGGAATGGGGTAGTTGCAGATTTTTTCTTGCAAAAAGATCCTATTTTTGCTCGACTAAATCTTGATAATGAGGAATTTAGGCTTTACGATCAAATATATAAACATCTTGAGATTAAGGCGCCAACTCCTGACCTGGTTATTTATCTTCAAACACCGGTTGATCTCCTAAGAGCAAGAGTTGCGAAGAGGAATATAGGATATGAACAAAAGATCTCTACTGAGTACCTTGAAAGAATAGCTGAATCATATAGTAGCTATTTTCATAATGACCATAATTCAAACGTACTAATTGTAAACAATGAAAGCTTAGATATTCTTAAGGATAAATCTTCATTAAATATGCTAATTGAAAGAATCTTGTCAATTTCTAGTATCAGAGAATACTTTAATCCAAAGCTCACCTAAAATGAATCGCATCGAAAAATTACAATCAAAAAAGAAGATTACTATTGTCACTTGCTATGACGCAAGCTTTGCAGGATGGCTCGAAAAAAATAAATGTGATGCTTTGCTGGTTGGTGACTCGCTAGGTATCTATGTCAAAGGAGAGGTCTCTACTAAGACAGTGTTATTAGATGAGCTGCTTTACCACACAAAGGCAGTCAAGTCTGGGGCCAAATCTATCCCGATTATTTCAGACATGCCTTACGGTACTTTCAATACAAAACGGATGGCGCTGAAAAATGCATCCAAAATAATTGATGCGGGTGCTGATATGGTAAAAATTGAGGGTGATATAGAGATTTATCCCATAATTGATCATCTGACCCAACATGGCATAAGAGTATGCGGACATATAGGTTTCACACCTCAAACCATAGATAAGCCCAAAAAATATTACGATCCAAAGGTTTTTTTAGCTAAGGCAAAAAGTATTGAAGCATGTGGTGCAAGCATGATTGTTTTGTCTATGATGGGTGAAAGAGTAGATGCCCTTATAACTAAAAATTTAAATATACCAACCATTAGCTTCCGGTCATCAGACAGTTGTGACGGCTGTGTTGAAATTCTTCATGATCTTCTGGGGATATCTAGCAACTCCTATGTCTTCAAAAGGAATAGGATAAAAAAGCATAATGATTCTCCCGAAGCACTTGTCCAAAAATTTTTAAAAAAGGTCTAGTTTTGAGTTTACTCTTATGCGCTTTATCCAGTCTATAGAGTCATTAAAAATGGTCAGTAAAGCCAATAACCATATTGCTTTTGTTCCAACTATGGGGAATCTTCACAAAGGGCATCTTGCTCTTATTGAAAAAGCCAAATCATTATCTAAGGATGTTGTGGTTTCAATCTTTATTAATCCTGCTCAATTTAATTCTAAGCAAGATTTTGAGACATACCCAAAGACTTTACAACAAGATAAAAGCCTACTAGAGCCTTTCTTTGATGATCGTTTTATAGTGTTCTCTCCCAAGGACATTGAAATACTTTCTCACAAAACATTCACAGAATATGATTTACCGAAAGCGGCAGATGATCTATGCGGGAAGTATAGGCCCGGGCACTTTAACGGCGTTATTCAAATAATTGATATTTTCTTTGATCTAATTAAGCCCCAATATGCTATTTTTGGGAAAAAGGACTACCAACAACTTTTTCTTATTAGAGATTTTGCAAACAATAAATACCGCAGCATCAAAATTGTCGGGCAAGATACAGTTAGATCTGAATCCTTATTAGCCTTGAGCTCGCGTAACAACCTTCTAGGAGCAAAATATCTATGCAAGGCTAATGAATTATATTTTGCTCTCCAAGAGCTTGTCGAGATGGTAAAATTGACAAGAAGCCATAAGCAGGCAGTAGCTAAAATCAAAAGTTCGTTAAACCAAAATGGTTGGGAGGTTGAGTACGTAGCTATTCGAAGGCGGCGTGACCTAAAAGAGCCCTCAGAGACGGACAAGTCATTGGTTGCTCTGGTAGCTGCAAAGCTTAATAATATACGGCTAATTGATAATATAGAATTTTGCATAGATTGATTGAACTGACTATAATAGTGACGATAAATTTTTTGGGATTACAATACAAATAATGCAAAGAAAAATGCTTAAATCAAAACTTCACCGTGTGACCGTTACTCATTCAGAGCTTGAGTATGAAGGTTCGTGCGCCATTGATATTGAATTGTTAAAAGCCGCCAACATTAAAGAGTATGAGCAAATTTCAATTTATAACATAACAAATGGTGAGCGATTTACTACTTATGCGATTTCGGCAGAAGGTAGTTCAGGAATTATATCAATTAATGGTGCGGCGGCTCATAAAGCTAACCCAGGTGATATGCTCATTATTGCAACTTATGCTGACTACACTGAAATAGAATTAAACCAATATAAGCCTTTACTGGTCTATGTTGATGGTAACAATAAGGTTACTATCAGCAAAAACTCTATCGCCATGCAAGCTGCTTGATTTGATCTCAGTTTCCAATATAAAAAAAAATATTATTGATGCTTTAGAGGATATTAAAGCCTTCGATATTGTTTCACTTGATGTTCGTAAACTCACGTCTATTGCTGATTATATGATTATTGCTAGTGCTAGTTCCTCCAGACAGACCAAGGCTCTCGCGAACAACGTTCAGGATAGGATGAAGGAAATCAATGTTGGTGTAGTAGGAATGGAAGGAGGATCTGAAGGGGACTGGGTTTTGGTTGATGTTGGAGACGTAGTGGTTCATATCATGACACCGACTACGAGAGCATATTACAATTTAGAAGAATTGTGGTCTAAAGCATAATTCCTGTTTGCCTTGCTCAAAATAAAAATTATTTCCATTGGAAACAAGTCTGACAAGGTTGTTAATACCCTCATTAATGATTACGCGAAAAAAATCGGCGGTATTTTCCAGTTGGAATGGATACAATTAAAGTCAGAAAGAAAATTTGACTCCGCTGATAAGAAAAAAAAATCGGAAGCCGAAAAAATAAAACTCCATATAGGCTCTTCTTATATTATCGCATTGGATGAGCATGGTGAAATGCTTACATCAAAAGAGTTTGCATTAAAGATCTCACAATGGTCTCAGCATTACTCTTGCATTACATTTATTATAGGAGGGGCTGACGGGCTTGATAAAAGCATTCTAAAGCTGGCAAACTTCATAATAAGCTTTTCCTCTATGACGCTTCCGCATCAACTAGTAAAAATATTTATTGCTGAGCAGCTTTACAGAGCTTCCTCCATCTTGAGCAATCACCCTTACCATCGTGAATAAGCAATTTAAGAATAGTTTAATGTGGTTCCGAAGGGACCTCAGACTTCATGACAATGCCGCCTTACATAGCGCTCTGTCTCAATCTGACAATGTTTTCTGTGTATTTATATTTGATATAAATATTTTAGATAATTTAAAATCAAAAGAAGATCAACGCATCGAGTTTATATGGGAGGCATTAAAGGAAATGAAGGCTTCATTAAACTCAATAAAATCTGACATTATTGTGATGCATGCTAATCCCATGGAAGCTATTCCAGCTATCCTAAAGAAATACAATTGTGAAGCCTTATTTTTTAACAAGGATTATGAGTCCTATGCGGCCAAAAGAGATGGTGACGTAATGGAGTGTGTAAGTAAATTAGGCGTTGAATCTTACCAGTTTAAAGATACTGTTTTATTTGAAGAAAAAGAAATTTTATCTCAGTCCGATAAACCCTATACCGTATTTTCTCCTTATAAAAACAATCATCTAAATAGGCTATACCAAGATGGGATAATTCAACATGACTGTGAAAGTAATAAAAAAAAATTTGTTGTTGTTGAAGCAGAGGAAATACCTTCCCTAGAAAGCCTGGGATTTAAAAAAACTAATTTAGACCGCTTAAAGATACCAACAGGCTCATCAGGTGGAAAATATTTACTGCTTGATTTTGAAAAAAGAATTGATCATTACAAGCAAAGAAGAGATTATCCTGGAAAAAAAGGGGTTTCCTATCTGTCCGTGCATAATCGCTTTGGAACTATTTCTATTCGTGAGCAAGCTCTGATTGCTATGAATAAGCAATCAGAGGGTTCTTTGGTATGGCTCAATGAGTTGATTTGGCGAGACTTTTACTTTCAAATACTATCGAACTTTCCGTATATTAATGATGGGGCAAGTTTTAAGCCGCAATTCGATCAAATACCTTTTGAAAATAATCTCCAATTCTTTGAGGCCTGGAAAAGTGGGCAGACAGGTTTCCCAATTATCGACGCTGCCATGCACCAGTTAAATCAAACGGGGTTTATGCATAATCGCTTAAGAATGATAGTGGCATCTTTTTTGGTCAAAGATTTACTAGTAGATTGGCGCTGGGGTGAGGCATATTTTTCTGAAAAACTGATTGATTTTGATTTTTCGGCAAATAATGGTGGTTGGCAGTGGGCAGCCTCGACTGGCTGTGATGCTCAGCCATGGTTTAGGATATTCAATCCCCTGCTACAATCTGAGAAATTTGATCCAGAGGGTCTATTTATAAAAAAATACCTACCTCAGCTCAAACCTCTCGATTCTAAGCAGATTCATCGTCCGCATTTTTTTTATGAAAAAGATCCGGATACATTTAAAGTTAATTTAGGGAAAGACTATCCGTTTCCCATTGTAGACCACGTAATACAGAGAAAAAAAGCTCTGCTAATGTACCAGGCAACCTAAGGTAGCAAAAAAACAACAAACCGCTTAATGTCAAAGTGATATGCATTAAATTGTTTGGTAAATAAGCAACATTCATGGATAATTACGGAATATATGAAAATCAAAACCCTAATCGTACTGGCTTTGTTGCTTTCCTTGTTTGGATGTGCAACGCAGCAGAATATTGACCCTCTTGAAGGAATGAATCGTTCCATTTATGGTTTTAATGAAGTGGTTGATAATTCCATAATGAAGCCGGTATCACAAGGATATAAAGCCGTCATGCCTGATCCAGCGGTAAAAGGAATAAATAACTTCTTTAACAATATCAGAGACTTTATTACGGTAATTAACGATGTCCTTCAGCTTAAAGTCGAGCATGCTGCTAACGATGCTGGCCGTGTTCTAGTCAATACTACAGTTGGTTTATTAGGCTTTATTGATGTTCACACTATGTCTGGTGGAGAACGTAGGAAAGAAGATTTTGGGCAGACTTTAGCATATTATGGCTGGAGTAATAGCGCTTACCTAGTGCTTCCATTTGTTGGCCCATCAACAGTTCGAGATGCATCAGGATTGGTGGTTGACACGCTATTTCTTGATCCAATCACTTACATCGATAACGTAAGATTAAGAAACCAAATTCGAATACTTCAATTTGTTGATGCGCGAGCGGAATTGCTCAATGCATCTGCCATTCTTGACCAAGCTGCACTTGATCCCTACTCTTTCCAACGAGATGCTTACCTTCAATACCGAGAGAAGTTGATCAATGATGGGGATGTCGACTTAATGGACTATAAAAGTTCTGCTGAAAATGCTTTCGAGTCATATGAGGAGGACGCAAAACCTACTGATGTGACTGACGTAAGTGATGATATTATTATCGGGCAGCTTGATCTGTCTTCTCAAGAATAAGTAACTTCTACTTGTTCGACCCCACTGTCATCCCCTGAATAAGAATAGAGCCTGTGTACTTAGAGCTATTTGTATACCTGTCAGTAGCAACGGCCTCAATATTTAATAACATGTCTTTAATGTTGGATGCAATAGTAATCTCCTCCACGGCAAATTGTACCTCACCATTCTCTACCCACAAGCCTGCAGCGCCTCGTGAATAGTCTCCTGTGACCATATTTAATCCGTGTCCAAGAAGCTCAGTTATAATTAACCCTCTACCCATTTTTTTGACTAACTCCGTGAAACTTACCCCAGAATCCTTAATGATTAAATTATGTGACCCCCCGGCATTTCCTGTAGTTTCCATATTAAGGCGTCTTGCTGAGTAAGATGACAGGAAATAACCTAGCATTACCCCCTTATCAACTACCGTTCTTTTGTTTACCGCTACGCCCTCATCATCAAAGTAAGTGCTTGCATTGCCTCGCAAAAGAAAAGGATCTTCTTCGATAGTAATAGCTGTTGAGGCTACCTGTGTGTTGATAGAGTTCATTAGAAATGAGTTTTCTCTGTATAAATTACCTCCAGATACTGCTGATACAAGAGCAGAAATGATTGAGGTTGCGATAGGAGCTTCAAAAATAACAGGGTAAATGCCTGTATCTATTTTTTGGGGGTTTAATCTCATTAAGGTTCTCGATGCAGCATCCTCGCCTACCTCCTTAGTGCTTTTTAAATCAGCAAAGGCTCGTACGGATGAATAGGAGCTATCTCTCTGCATAGAGCTTCCTACCCCCCCTAAAACCGAACAGCTAAGTGAATAGCGTGATGACGGGAATCCGCCAACAAAGCCGTTAGAATTAGCGTAGGAGAATAGTGATTCTGAGCAATTTATCTGTGCACCCTCAGAATTATTAATTTTGTCACTAAAATCTAATGCATAACTTTCGCATGCTACCGCATTATCAATCAAGAACTGTTCAGTGGCATCAAAGGTATGATGAAGCTCTAGATCCTTAGTAATTTTCGAGTATAAATGAGCTTCTGCTAATCCAAATGCCTTGTCTTCAGCTGTATATTTTGCTATTTGGCACGCAGCCAATACGCAATCCTTAATTGCAGGTAAATTAAAATCCGAAGTCGATGCAATACCCCTTCTACAACCAATATAAACAGTCACTGTTAGGGCCTTGTCATTATGAAGCTCGATAGTTTCTAGCTTAAACAGTCTTACCGAAATACTCTTTCCAGAGGCCACACTAACCTCAACCTCAGAACTGGTAGCGCCATTTTTAGTGGCTATATCATTTGTGAAGTCAGCAATATCTAACAATGATTGGTTTGAATATTTCAGGATCTTAATTGACATAATAATTACATAAATATAAAAACTGATATCATACAGAAACTTATGGATAAAAATGTATTACAAACACAATTGGCCGATGATGAAATAGAAATCATCAGTAAAACCGAATTAAAAAAGGACTCAAAAAAAGTACAAGCCTTTGGAAAATCTATCGGTGACTTAAGTTTTGATCAAATAAAATCTTTTGATCTTCCCGAGGCTATCTTTAATACTATCAAAGAATATAAGTCACTAAAATCAAATGCGGCAAAAAATCGACAAGTGCAATATCTGGGTAAACTGCTTCGTGAAATTGATCTCACAAGCGCATACCAAACAATGGATCAATTAAAAAATGGCTCTCAGATTGAGATACGTAAAAATCATATCGTAGAAGAGTGGAGAGATCGATTAATACGAGATAAGGATGCACTCACCGAGCTTATCCATAAATTTCCTGATATTGACAGGCAGCTAATAAGGCAACTCATACAAAACACTATCAAAGAGCGGGAAAACTCAAAGCCTCCGAAATTCTATCGTCAGATTTTTCAGTACCTAAAAGAGCACATAGTTTAACTATAGGTTAACTGTTACCGTTTCTTGTTTTCCGTTTCTTACGTAATCAACGACGACAGCCTTTCCCTTACTTTTTCTTATAACCTTAATTAAATCGTCTGGCGTGTTCACTGTGACTTTATCGATTTTAACGATACTATCATTTCTTAATATTCCGGCTTGTGCCGCTGGCGAACCTTTAATGACCGCAATCACCAATGCTCCCACAACTTCAGGCTGAATGTCGCCTTTGCTTATTTTGATGAAATGAGTTCCAAATGTTGGCTTAGGAAGCTTTACCCAGTACGTTGCTTTAAATGTATAGAGCGCATTAGAATCAGCTAAATCTTCCTCAGTAATTTCTATCTCAGCAAGTTCGCCTTTTTTCTCAATTTTTTGCTTTGCTAATACCCTATCCCTAGCTTTTTTTATGGCCGAGGCGCGTGTATTTTCATTAACCTGCCTATCGTAAAGCAAGATCATATCTGCCTTAATTTTTTGACCATGCTCTCTCGCAACCTCAGGAGAAAGATTAGTGCTTCCAAAGCCACTAAAACCCATTAAATCGTAACCATCTTCTAACATTTTAATATTGTCTGTTTTTTCTTCCCATCCACGCATGATCTTTGTTTCTAGATTTTCTTCAAAAGACTGAAAATCTTTTGGGCTTTGTCGCTGAAAATTCTTTTCAAATAAATTTTCTTCCGCCAATAATGCGGTATTAAAAATAAATAGTATTGAGCTAAAGGTAATGGTGAGATATTTATGCATAAGATGGCCTTTAAGAAATGGTAATATATTTAATTGTTTTAATACGACATAAGCATGACAAATAAATTCATTAAAATTGGTTTAATTTCTATTAGCGATAGAGCCAGTCAAGGTATCTACAAAGACCTAGGCATTCCTTCACTCAAGGAGTGGCTAAGTTCTGCACTTATTAGTTCTTTTGAAGCCGAAGAGCATATCATCCCTGATGAGTTTTCAATCATCCAATCTACATTACAGGATCTCACTGATAACAGTCATTGTGATCTTATTCTTACGACAGGAGGCACAGGGCCTGCTTTGAGAGATATCACCCCAGATGCCACGCTAAGTATTGCGGATAAGGAGCTTCCTGGGTTTGGGGAACAGATGCGGCAAATTAGCCTTCATTTTGTACCCACTGCAATACTGTCTAGACAAGTGGCGGTTATCAGGAAAAGTACTCTTATTATTAATCTTCCAGGCCAGCCAAAAGCCATCAAACAAATATTGGAAGGCTTAAAGGACGAAAACAATAATGTCATTGTTCCAGGAATCTTTGCTGCCGTTCCTTATTGCCTAGACCTTATAGGCGCAGCATATATCGAAACCAATAATGACATCGTTAATGCATTCAGGCCTAAGAAAAGATAATGGTAAAAGAATATAGCCTTATTGAAAAATATTTCAATAAGAAAGTTAACGACGTGCCTTTAGGTATAGGTGACGACGGTGCTCTACTTGAAAAAAATAGTCAAAATTACTACGTCTTATCCCAAGACACCTTAAATGTTGACTCCCACTTCCTTCGTAATACCAACACCAAAAATTTAGGTTGGAAATCATTGGCAGTAAATGTCTCAGACATCCTTGCAATGGGTGGGAATCCAAAGTTTGCTCTACTCTCCATTTCCACTGAAAAAGTCAAAGACAAGTGGTTAAAGGATTTCTCTAGCGGGTTATTTGATTGCGCAAACCATTATGGAGTCAGCGTGATTGGGGGTGATACCTCTCGAGGGTCATTATCTATTACAATAACCATTATAGGCGAAGTAAAAAAGAACCGAGCTTTAAGAAGGGATGGGGCAAGTGAGGATGAAGATATATGGGTTAGTGGGGAGCTAGGCCTAGCCTCTCTAGGATTTGCCTATCAAATGAATACCATATCATTGCCAAGCCTTATGTCAAAAAAAGCCTTGATTGCCCTGCATAAACCAAAGCCGATCAGTATTGATATGAGCAAAATAAACCATTTATTTTCAAGTGCTATTGATATTTCTGATGGCCTAGTACCTGACATTCAACATATTCTCAATAGGTCAAAGATTGGTGCTGATATTTTCTGTGAATATTTACCTGTTTCCTCGTGGATAAAAAACAATAATGGTTATGATTTTGCATTATACGGAGGAGAGGATTACCAATTAGCTCTAACGGCCCCTAAAAAAAATCGAGTAAAAATTAAAAAAATTGCTGCTGAAAATAATTTACAACTCTCAATCGTTGGCGGCACGAATAAATCAAAAATATTACAATTGTTTGACGTTAATGGTCGGTTAATAAAAAAATTAAAGAAGGGATTTACACACTTTGGTTAATATGAAATTCTTATTTGCGAGCTTCTGGCATCTCGTGGCACTTGGTTTTGGATCAGGATTATCAAAGAAAGCTCCAGGCACACTAGGCTCGCTGATTGCTTTTCCTTTATTTTTTTTGATTTCACCATTAAATAATGAAATGCAACTGAGCTTCGTTATTACTTTATTTTTTTTAGGTATTCATGCCTCAGATATCACTAGCAGCCACTTAAAACTAAAAGATCCCTCTTGCATTGTTATTGATGAGATTGTTGCCATGATGGCAATACTTATATTCATAGAACCTAATGCGACCTCTTTTGTTATGGCATTTATATTGTTTCGATTCTTTGATATAAAAAAACCTTTTCCCATTAGCTGGGTAGAGAAAAAATTCACAGGTGGGCTCGGTATTATGTTGGATGATATAGCCGCCGCGATACCTTGCGTTCTTATTATGCAACTAACTTATCTTTTAACGCATGCATTCTAATGATCTTGAATTGCTGGTAGAAAATCTTGGGGCTCAATGCCTGCTGAATTCCTATCATTTAGTTATTGCAGAATCATGTACTGGGGGGATGATCTGTAGCGCAATTACCCAAATTTCAGGGAGCTCGCAATGGTTTACTCAAGGATTTATCACCTACTCCGATCAATCAAAAATTGATTTGCTTGGGGTTAGCGAAGGTAGTTTGAAGAGTTATGGGGCTGTTAGCCAACAAGTAGCAAATGAAATGGCTTGTGGAGCGCTTCGCAGAAGCCAGGGATCTCTAAGCTTAAGTATAACGGGCATTGCTGGGCCTTCAGGAGGGACAAAAACAAAACCAGTTGGTACGGTATTTTTTTCCGTATGCGATAAAAAAGGGATGCTTTTTGAGCACGAGGCTCATTTTGAGGGGACCCGAAAAGAAATCAGAGAAAAAGGGCTTTTATTTGCTCTTAATAGCCTACTAAAGCTTACGTTGTAGCAGCAAATATGGAATAATTAACTTTAATAAAAATATACACATAAGGCAAAAAAACATGGATGAAAATAAGCGTAAAGCACTAGATGCTGCATTGTCCCAAATTGAGAAGCAATTTGGTAAAGGCTCTATTATGCGAATGGATGATAGCCAGGTGATTGAAGGTATCCAGGCAGTATCGACTGGTTCACTTGGATTAGATATTGCGCTCGGTATTGGGGGTTTGCCAAGGGGTAGAGTTATTGAAATTTATGGGCCAGAGTCATCCGGGAAAACATCCTTGGCATTGTCCACTATCGCGCAACTTCAAAAAACAGGAGGAGCTGCGGCTTTTATTGATGCAGAACATGCCCTGGACATTCAGTATGCAGCAAAACTTGGGGTTAATATTGAAGAGTTGCTGGTATCTCAACCAGATACCGGAGAACAAGCATTGGAGATTACAGATATGTTGGTGCGCAGTGGCTCAGTAGATATTGTTGTAATAGATTCTGTGGCGGCTTTAACGCCAAGAGCAGAGATAGAAGGCGATATGGGGGACTCGCACATGGGCCTTCAAGCTAGACTAATGTCACAAGCATTAAGAAAGCTAACTAGTAATATCAAAAAAACTAATACCATGGTGATCTTTATCAATCAATTACGTATGAAGATTGGTGTCATGTTTGGCAACCCAGAAACTACAACGGGCGGCAATGCATTAAAGTTTTATGCTTCAGTAAGATTGGATATAAGACGCATTGGTGCAATTAAAAAAGGGGATGAAGTTATAGGGGCTGAGACTCGGGTTAAGGTTGTAAAAAATAAAGTAGCTCCACCTTTCAGGAAGGCAGAATTTGACGTCCTGTACGGCGAAGGAATATCATTAGAGGGTGAAATTATTGACCACGGTGTGCTGCTAGATATTGTAGAGAAATCTGGGTCCTGGTATAGCTACAAAGGTGAGAAGATTGGGCAAGGAAAGGACAATGCAAGGATATTCCTCAAAGACAACCCAAAGATCTCTAATGAGATTGAGCAGCTAGTAAGAGCTAATTCAAGCATTACTGCTGAAATTAAAGCTGCTGTGATTCCTGATGAGGATGAACCAAGCCCTGCAGAATAATACCGATAAAAATATAGTCTTATTAAAAAAAAGAGCTTTATATTATTTGGGCAAAAGAGAATACTCAAGACACGAGTTACTGCAAAAGATTACACCCTTTGCTGAAAGTCTTGAGATCACTCGACAGCAAGTAGATCACATACTCTCTGAACTAGAACAAAAGGATTGGCTATCGGACAAGCGATATGTTGATCAATTTGTATTCTCAAAGAAGAAAAAATTTGGGTTAAAAAAAATGGGGTATGAGCTAAAGATGCGTGGTGTGGACGAAATAATCATTCATGATGCGCTTAATAAGATAAAATCAGAAGAATACGATTTAGCTAAAAATATATGGGAGAAAAAATTTAGGAACTTACCTGAAGGTCAGGTCGAGAAGGCAAAACAAATCAGATTCCTTCAAAGCCGAGGTATTGACTCTACACTGATACACCAGATCTTGTCAGGAAAATTACCTGAATAATTTGTATAATGTTATCTAGCCAACACATACGCGCTCAATTCTTAAAATTTTTTGAAGAAAAAGGCCATCATATTGTTCCTTCCAGCAGTTTAGTGCCTCATGAGGATCCTACCCTACTCTTCACCAATGCAGGTATGAACCAGTTTAAAGATGTATTTCTAGGTGAGGAGCAAAGAAACTATGTGCGAGCTACTTCTAGTCAAAAATGTGTCAGGGCGGGAGGTAAGCATAATGACCTTGAAAATGTAGGTTATACAGCAAGGCATCACACATTCTTTGAAATGCTAGGAAATTTTAGTTTTGGTGATTACTTTAAAAAAGAAGCTATTCATTATGCTTGGGAGCTACTAACTGAAGTTTACGCTATTCCAAAAGAAAAGTTGTTAGTCACTGTATATGCTGATGATGATGAGGCATATGGCATATGGGAAAAAGACATAGGGCTTCCTAAAACTAAAATTATTAAAATTGGTGACAATAAAGGCAGCAAGTATGCCTCAGATAATTTTTGGATGATGGGAGAGACCGGGCCATGTGGACCATGTAGTGAAATATTCTATGATCATGGAGAAGGTATTGAGGGTGGAGTTCCAGGCTCTGATAACGAAGATGGTGACCGATTTATCGAGATATGGAATTTAGTCTTTATGCAGTTTAACCGTGATGATAAGGGTGTCATGCACCCTCTTCCCAAACCTTCGGTTGATACCGGTATGGGGCTAGAAAGAATAACAGCGGTATTACAAGATGTACATTCAAATTATGATATCGACATATTTAAAGTATTAATTGCGGAAGCGGCAAAGGTAACCAATACAACCACCACTGAACACCCTTCATTAAAGGTGCTGTCTGATCATATTAGAGCAACAACTTTCCTTATTGCTGATGGTGTATTGCCAGCTAATGAAGGGAGAGGTTATGTGCTTAGAAGAATTATTCGCAGAGCTATTCGTCATGGCTATAAGTTAGGCCTAAAAGAGCCTTTCTTCTTCAAATTAGTTGCGCCTCTCAATCAAGTCATGGGTGATAGCTATAGTTTTTCCAAAGAACAATCAAACCTTATTGAAAATGAAATTCTCCTAGAGGAAAGGCGATTCTTTGAAACCATCGAGAATGGAATGGGTATCCTTGAAAATGCAATCAAGGAATTAGTGGCGCAAAATAAGACCACCATCTCAGGAAAAGTAGCTTTTAAGCTTCATGATACTTTTGGCTTCCCATTGGACTTAACTGCCGATGTTTGTCGGGAGAATGCTATCAGCATCAACAACCAAGAATTTGATATCGAAATGAGTAAGCAAAAAAATATGGCGAGAGAAGCGGGGAATTTTAAGGCAAAATTGCAAATCGATTATAGTGGTAAGCCTACCCTTTTTCTTGGGTATGATGAAAAATCGACTTCTGCAACATTGCTTCATATACTGACAAACGAACGATCTGCCAAATCTGTCCATAGTAGTGAACAAGCTATGCTGATTTTAGATCAAACTCCTTTTTATGCTGAATCAGGGGGTCAGATAGGCGATATCGGTTCTATTACCTGCAATCAAGGTGTGTTTGATGTAACCGATACCTTTAAAATTAAGGGCAACATTTATGTTCATGTCGGCAATATGGTTGAAGGTGCATTAACGATCAACGACAAAGTAAAAGCAGATATTAATGATGAGCACAGACAGCATGTGATGAGAAATCATTCGGCTACACACCTCATGCATAAAGCATTAAAAGAAACACTAGGGAATCATATTGAGCAAAAGGGTTCGTTGGTAGACAGATACAGGACCCGTTTTGATTTTTCGCATCCAAAGCCACTCTCACCCGAAGAAAAAACATCCATAGAGTTAATGGTAAACCAAGAAATTCTTAAAAATCAAACAACACAAGCCAAGGTTATGGATATTGATGCAGCTAAGAAAACAGGCGCCATGATGCTGTTTGGTGAGAAATATGGTGACCAAGTAAGGGTGCTTGATATTGGTAACAGCAAAGAGCTTTGTGGTGGAACGCATGTTACAAAAACAGGTGATATAGGGCTATTTAAGATTCAATCGGAATCAGGAATATCATCAGGTATTCGCCGAATTGAAGCAACCACTGGTCTTAACGTCATTAGCCTGATTAAAGCTCAAGAGACTATTCTTGACAATGTATCTAAGGAGCTGAATGTTAGTGCGTCTGAGATTGGTCCTAAGGTTGGTCAACTGATCAAGCAACTAAAAGACAATGAAAAAACTATAAACCAACTCAAGTCAAAAATTGCAGGCAGTGAAGGAAGTGACCTGGTTAGCCAGGCAATTGATACGGGAAAGTATCAATTTCTTGGGGTGTCAGTGGATAGTGTTGAGGTGAATGAATTAAGAGAAATGATCGATAATTTAAAAGAAAAATTTGAATCTGCCGTTATAATACTGGGCTCACACACAAACAGTAAGGCATCGTTTGCTGTAGGGGTAACTGACAATCTAACCAAAGAAATTAAGGCGGGTGATATTGCAAAATTGCTTGGTGAGACTGTTGGTGGGAAGGGTGGTGGTAGAGATAACATGGCTATGGCGGGTGGGCCAAATGTCAAATTAATTGACGAAGCTATCGCTCAAATAAAAGATCATTTAATAAAGTAAACCTATGGCACTTATTGTACAAAAATTTGGCGGCACCTCTTTAGCGAATCCTGAGCGGATAAATGCTGTTGCAGAAAGAGTGGCTAAATATCATAAAGAAGGAAACCAAATTATTGTGGTTGTCTCAGCCATGTCTGGAGAGACTAATAAACTGGTTAGCCTTGCTGAAGAAATGATGGGGGATCCAGACCCAAGAGAGCTTGATATGGTTATTTCATCCGGTGAGCAAGTCACTGCAGGATTAACTGCTCTAGCACTCATCAATATGGGCATTAGCGCCAAAAGCTATGCAGGCCACCAAATAAAAATTTTAACGGATGAGGCTTATGGTAAAGCACGTATTCTCAATATTGATAGCAATAAAATTCAAGATGACTTAAAGGCTGGGTTTGTTGTTGTTGTAGCAGGCTTTCAAGGTGTTGACCATGATGGGAATATAACCACATTAGGCCGTGGTGGTTCTGATACAACTGCTGTAGCTGTTGCTGCCGCATTAAAAGCTGATGAATGCCAAATATATACCGATGTAGATGGTATCTATACTACGGATCCAAGAGTGGTGCCAGAAGCTAGAAAATTAAAATCCATTACTTTCGAAGAGATGTTGGAAATGGCAAGTCTCGGGTCTAAAGTTTTGCAAACTCGATCGGTTGAGTGTGCAGGAAAATTTAAAGTGCGACTAAGAGTGCTATCAAGCTTTGAGATTAAAGGTGATGGGACGGTAATAACTTTTGAGGAAGATGAAAAAATGGAAAATCCAATTATTTCGGGAATAGCATTCAATCGAGATGAGGCTGAGGTTAACGTGCTTGGAGTTCCTGATACACCAGGCATCGCTTACCAAATTCTCGGCCCTATTGCAGATGCTAATATTGATGTGGACATGATTATTCAAAATGTAGGCAAGGACGGGGCAACCGATTTTACTTTTACAGTTCATAAGCGAGACCTTACAAAAACTATAAAAATCCTTAACGACGAAGTTAAGGATAAAATCAATGCCCGCGAAGTTGTTGGTGATGAAAAAATAGCAAAGCTATCGCTTGTTGGAGTAGGTATGCGCTCGCATGCGGGAGTGGCAAGCAAGATGTTTAAAACACTGGCGGACGAGAAGATAAACATCAGCACCATTTCAACTAGTGAAATTAAAATATCGGTTATTTTAGAAGAAAAATATCTAGATAATGCGGTGCGAGTTCTACATAAGGCCTTTGATCTAGACAAGGGTTAAATCATTGATTATTTTGATACTTTGCAGTATCGTTACGTCGAAGTAAGTATCGGAGAGCTGGCCGAGTGGTCGAAGGCACTTCCCTGCTAAGGAAGCATACGGGGTCAACCTGTATCGAGGGTTCGAATCCCTCGCTCTCCGCCATTATTAAAATAAATAATATTAAAAATCAATAGCTTATATTATAATATTGAAAATAAACCAATTTAGTACCCGTTTTAGTACCCAGAGCTCTTCAACTTCTATAACTAAATTTTTCTAAATACTTTTAGTCCCTTGAGATCCAACGTAATCAACACACTTTCGTTTTTACTCTTGACTAATAGTCCTACCCACCACACCCCCACGACCCCGTTTTTATTTGGGTCCCATCAGATAAGCCCTACAGTTGGATGCTGACAAACGACAAAGGAATTTTTTGAAATCGCATTTAGAGCGAATATGATTTAAATTCTCATACATGTTTTAATCGATTCAACAGAATCAATTTGTTCAATTTATAGA